>Ga0209011_1000006_pt1 | contig 196826 bp, 163 predicted proteins | sample BlaSpr_A8_OM1_M3_FD_187986 | JGI IMG/M metagenome (GOLD analysis project Ga0209011, IMG submission 187986) | Forest soil microbial communities from Thunder Bay, Ontario, Canada - Black Spruce, Ontario site 2_A8_OM1_M3 (SPAdes) (version 2) | ecosystem: Environmental > Terrestrial > Soil >...
TTCCGATTTCGCTCGCCGCTACTTTCGGAATCTCTGTGATTTATTTTCCTCCAGGTACTGAGATGGTTCACTTCCCTGGGTTGGCTCATACCCGCCTATTTTATTCAGCGGGCTGTAGCGAGAGTTCATCTCGCCGGGTTTCCCCATTCGGATATCCTCGGATCAAAGCCTGCTTGCGGCTCCCCGAGGCTTTTCGCAGCTTGCCACGTCCTTCTTCGCCTTCTGGCGCCAAGGCATTCACCGTACGCCCTTAGTAGCTTAATCATAAAACTCACCCAATCCGTCTTGCGATCTTGCGATCTCTCAACGTCTCGATTCCTGCGGCTCCATATTTCCTCGAATCAAACTTACCGACCGGTTAGGATCGTTAAACTCGACTCAGGCTTTCGTTTCCACATTCCTCGAACAATTAGCTGAGCTGCCTTTTTAATGTTTTCCACAGTTTTGCTCAACTCGAGCAGAACTTGTAATTGTCCACACCATGGCATCCCTCCTGACCGTAATCAGGTCGGAATTTATCGGCGTGAACTTGCCAGACTTTCTGTTGTCAAAGAGCGGTTGCCCTGATCCCGTCAGGGCCCCCAGCATTCCGCTGAGGATTTTCCAGATTGCTCCGGAAAATAAAAAACCCGGCGTCGAGCGCCGGGCTAAGCCACCACACTAGTGGCTTTGCGCGAAGCTCGACATTTTTCTAGCCTGTGCTCGTAAAGAACCTCACTATAGGATCTACTTCTGGCCTTCGCTTGGTCTTACGCTGGGAAGAACCTTCTTCGACCCGACTGTGATGCCCCTGAAAGCTTGGTCTACCCCCAAGCCGTCTGTAAGTATACCTGCTTCTTTGGATTCGTCAAGCCCTCTACCCAAAAATTTTAAAGGATTCTGTGTAAATCCCGAAAGCGTTGTGCAAATCCGCGGTTCTTACAGGTTTGGAGCCTTTGGAGTTTAGATGCCCGCCTCCTCCAAAAGATGCCGCGTGTCTAGAAAAAATCAAGCCAATCAAGCCCCAATTAAACGTACGGCATCCAACGGCTCTCGCAGAATCTATTCGCCAACTTCCTTCTTCCAGCTACAATCAAATCTTTAGGAATCTGCAATTTACGCCGGGGCCCTAAGGAGGTCACGAAATGGGATCGACCAATCACCCCCTGGATCACGGCAGCTTTCACACCTTCGCCGGACGCACTTCTCTCATCGTCGGCTCAAAATGGGCCTTCACCACCGCCGTCTTGATCATCCTTTTCTGGGGACTTTCCGGCCGATACTTCCATTTCTCTGACACCTGGCAGCTCGTCGTGAATACCGCCACCACCATCGTCACCTTCCTCATTGTCTTCTTAATTCAGAACACGCAAAATCGCGATGCCCGCGCCATCCACCTCAAACTCGACGAAATCATTCACTCTCTCAAGCACGCCCGCAACGAAATGATGCAAATCGAGCAACTCTCCGACGTCGAGCTGGAAATCATCAGCAAAAACTTCGACAAAATCCGAGCCGAACGCGAACGCCGCACCTCCACGACAAAAACCCCCGCTGCTAAGTGAGGTGACGTTGGACCGTCGAGGCTGTTGCGTCCCGAAGAGATTGGTGTACAGCTCAAAGAAGGCATGATGATGGATCTCGAGGGCAACGTGAGCGCGCTCGCGTTTCATCACCTTGATTGCATGTACTTTTCAGTTGGGGAATGGTCGCGAAATCTGATTCGTCAAACTCTGCAACACCAATCCTTCAGAGCGCCGGAGCGGAGATTATCCTCTCGCGCAGTGAATCCACAGGCCCACCAGCGCCAAACCCACGAGCGACAACAGGAGGGAGGACGGCTCGGGAACCGGGACATCGGATTGAAAGCGGATTGTGTCTACCGTACCGTCCGTCCAAGCCACCGTTAGGGCTGTCTGAATTCCTCCGTTCTCGATAATCGTACACGGCATGAAATTGGAAGGTCCGCAGGCTTGCTGTGGGCCGGTATCCGAATCTGAAATGAATGCCCCCATGAAACCGCTGAGCCCCTTTGTGACTCCTTCAAAAGTAAAGATGTCCGAAACGAACGCCCCGCCCGGCTCGCCGATGACCACGATCGGCTGTCCCCCGCCTATTGTCGATTGAATCGTCGCGGTTAAGCTCGCTACAGCGAAGCCACAAACTTCGACGCCTTGCGCGGTGTTCCCGCATGCGCTTGTAAACGAATGACTTGTGCCCAGATGAACCACACGGAGTTTGTCCGTTCCATCATAGACGGTAATCGTGTCAGCTAGCGCGGGCAAGGTCAGAAGATACGCAGTCGCCGCAATAGCGACCAGCCGAAACACATACGCGAATAACTTCGGAGAGGCACAATGTGGCGTCACTAGACTCTCTCTGACCGACCCGGCCTGCTCGACGCCTGAGACGTCCTCAAATGCTCCGAGCAAACCAGATCTTTCTGCCGCGGCATTGAACGGACCTACCCGCGAGCGGGAGAAACCAGAGGTTAGCCAGCAATTTCGCGGCCAACAGACTGAAGCCGGCACAATGTGTGTTCTGAGTAGGTTGGGGGGGCAATACGACCCACGTGTATACCGCCAAGTGGCTCTTGGTTGCAGAAAACGGATAAACATTTGCATCCTTGCAGGAAATCGCACTCTGAAGCGGTTGCTCTGTATTAATCGTCTGCCCATTAGCCCCAGCAACCCAATCAAGGCAGCCAGCACCTTTTTTGAGCAGCCGCATCGTGCCTCCCCACCGCATCGGCGCCTTGCCCCCTCCCGCCTCACGCCGTAATCTCCCGCAGCAGTCCGCTGCTCACGTCGTAAACAAAGCCGCGTACCGCTACCTTCTTCGGAATCCACGGATGCGTGCGCAGCTTCTGCAACTGATGCCGCACGTTTTCCTCGATGTTCGCAAACGCATAGAAAAATGCCGGAGCCACCGCCGCCGTTCCCGCGCGGTTCTGGATGCGCGTGCGCAAATCCTGTTCCGTCGTCTGCATCAACCCGCAATCGGTGTGATTGATCACCATGAACTCTTCCGTGCCCAGCAAATAATGCGATACCACCAGCGAGCGCAGGCTGTCCTCCGTCACGATGCCGCCCGCATTGCGAATAATGTGCGCATCCCCCGTTTTCAGCCCCAAAGTGCGAATCGAAAGCCGCGTGTCCATGCACGTCAGCACCGCCAGCTTCCGCTCCGGACGCGGCGTCAGCCGCCGCAATTCATGCGTCCGCGAATAAATCTCATTCGCCTGCAACACGTCATCAATAACGCTCATGCCCAGCAGTCTAACAAAACTCGCACCGCTGTTTGCGTACCCGCCGTTGTATCCGTCATTACGTAGCGGCGGGCTTGAGCCCGGCGAGCGAGCACCGCGAGCGCTCCTAATCTTTCTTCCGCCCCTTCGTCTTTGTACTTGGTTTATGTAGCGGCCGCGGACCGTCGCGGGCGTTTTTCTCCTAGTGCGATGGAAGCCCCTGACAGTCAGGGGAGCGGCGCCTTCAGGCGCCGCGGAAGCAGGCCATCGCTAATGAGAGGCTTTAGCCGTGGTGCCCGCTATCCCCAGTTCTCACACGGACTATGTCGCCGCAGGCTCCGCCTTTTCCGCCCTCTTCCTCCGCACCCTCCGCCACGCCTTCACCACATACCAGCCACCCGGCACGATCACAATCAACCACGGAATCACCGCCACAACCGCGGTAATCAACGACGCCAAGCTCTCCGACAGTACCGAGGCCGATTCGCGCACCGCATCGCCAATCGGCTTAAACGCGCTCGCGCTTCCCATCGTCCTCTCGGCAACGAAATCGACCTCGACCGCCACCTTCTCCGTTTCATTCGCCAGAATCTTCCTCTGCGCCGCTTCGCTATCCAATTGCGCCTGCACTTCCGCCAGCTTCTCCTGAATCTCAACCAGGTCCTTCACGCTCACCGCAGGCCGCGCCAGCATCTTTCGCAAAGTATCCCGAAACTCGGTCAGATTCTTGATCTTCGCGTCGGTGTCAACAACGATCGCGGTCTTATCTTCCGTCTCCGCCGTGTGCTGCGCGATCTTGCCCTGCCTTCCCACAAACGCAATCAGCTTGTCCACGTCTTCCGGTTTCGCTCGCAGCGATACGCTCCCGAATGGCGTCGAGTCGCGCGTCTGATTAACGATGTTGGAAGAAATCAGTTCGCATTGAATGGTGCCGCAAAAAGCGATCACCGCCTCCCAAGTTTTGGTTATCTCCGATTCCGGCGTGTTGACCACCAATTTGTGCCGCACCGCCAGATACCGCGAAGCTGCCGACGCGGACAAGCTGACGCTCACTACAGAGTCGCCGGCTCTCCCTTTCTGATACATCATTGGCGCGCTCATGATCGGCACCGGTTTTTTGGCGCAGCCTCCGCCGATCAGCAGACCCAAACAAATCAAAGCGATCGTTTTGCGAAACATGGAAGAGCCATCCTCGCGACATCAATTCGCGCATCAGCATACCTTAGAACCCGCCAGACTCCCGTTCTTGCGCCTCTAACTTATGTAGGGGCGTGCTTCAGCGCGTCCCAGGCCTTCAGGCCGCCTGTTCGGGTTTGCATCTGGTTTACGTAGCGGCCGCCGACCGTGGCGGGCGTTTTTGTTTCGCGGTGCCGGAGGTGCGGCACAAGCCTTCAGATCTGCGCAAGAAATACACCATTCGTCTGTTGTGAGAAACCTCTTTTCGCCAACAGCAAGTGCGGCCGAATGTTGTTCCGGTGTATCCTCTCCAAAGCCGCTGATAACGCTATGTCACTCGCCGAACTCTGGAAGTCAAAACCCAGCAATCTTCAGAACAAACACGTCCAGCAAATCATTTCTTTCGCGGGTGCAGGCCGGCTGCTTGATGCCAGTGAAACTTCCAAGGAATTTCGCGGCTTCCTTTCGTGCATTCCTTCTGACTTACTGCAGCGCTACGGCAAGGACTGTCTTGGAGAGAGCTTTGAAGATCGGGGCCTGGCTCTTCAGGATGTAATCAACGAAGTCGGAGTACGCCTTGGTTTCTCTGTCAATGCCGGACGCTATCGAGGTACCTCTGGGGAGATCGGATTCGACGGGCTGTGGGTGTTCCCAGACAAGAATGGGGCCGTCGTGGTTGAGGTCAAGACAACGGACGCATACAAGATCGATTTATCCGTGCTCGCCGAGTATCGCCGTCGCGTCCTAATAGAGAACCAATGGCCTGAGGACTCGGTTTCGATGCTTATCGTGCTGGGCAGCGAAGACACAGAAAATTTAGAAGCTCAGATCCGAGGATCGAAATTCGCATGGCACATCCGCTTGATTAGCGTCGATGCTCTCCTACGACTCCTCCGATTGAAGGAAGAAACCGACGACCCGAACCTATTACAGCGGATTCAAAATATTTTAGTACCCCGAGAGTTCACGAAGCTCGACGCAATCATCGATCTCGTTTTTTCCGCAGCGCAGGACGTCCGGGAGGGCGAGGCCGCAGCACCGCCTGAAGACGTCATCGCGTCGCCTAGCCATAAGCCGAAATTTGTTCCTGTAGCTTTCCATCAGCAGTGTATCGATGTTGTGTCAAAGCACATCGGGAAAGCACTAATCAAGAGATCCAAATCCCGCTTCTCGACATCAGACAATGCAACTGCTGTGCTATGTCTGGTTTCCAGGGAATTCGACGGACCGACGAAAACAAATTACTGGTTCGCATTCCACCCACATCAAAAAGAAGCTCTCCGAGGTACTAAAGAATCCTACGTAGCCCTTGGCTGCGGGTCAGCGAGGCAAATACTCCTCATACCGACGGGCGAGTTTGAGCCGTGGCTCCAAGGCATGAATATTACGGAATTAGAGGATCGCCACTACTGGCACATAAGCATCTTCAGAGAGCAGGGTGAATTTGCACTCCATCGCAAGAAAGGCTTCGCTCGCATTGATCTCACGAAGTACCTGGTTCGTTAGATTGGCTTAGTCGCAGTCCGGATTCTCCCCAACTCGCCTCCAAAAAAGGCTTGACAAGCGATATACTTATGTGATAACCTTCGTCATGTTATCTGGACAGATAAGCCTTCCTGACCCACCGAATGAAGCTAACTCGTTTGCTCCCATACTATTGCCGACTCTCCTTTACCCTGCTTGCCCCGAGCTTCGAGGGGAGCCTCGAAGGGTTCTTTCTGAAAAAAGTCAAGGCCTTTGCAACCAAGCAAATCCAGTTTACCCGCCGTGGAGGGACTCTTGTTTACCCCGAGCCTCGAGGGGCTTGCTCAGCTTGCCCAGAGCCTCGAAGGGAGCGCATTTTGCGAAGGGTTGCGAAAACACCGAAACAGCTACTCTAACTACCTTTAGAATCAACACTTGTAAAAGTGTGTGAAAACAAATGACTTTAACTCCGTTTAGAATCAACACTTATGAAAAACATAGGGGGAGGGGGTCGGTCGAATCTCTTTTGCTGTCCGCCATCACATGCGCCACGTAGCGCCTCTATCCCCTGCGGCCTCAATCGATTGCGCATACTTCCCGTCACCACGGGGGTGTGGGGTACAGCGCATGCCTAGTTTCAATTCGGGAAGGCTTTGGCGTCTATGCCCGGGACCAGCTTCAGCGCGTTCTTGTAATAGATCTTTTTCAGCACTTCGTCAGGAACCTGGAAGCCGTAGATGCGCCAAAACGCGTGGCGGTGCCGGTAATACTCGAAATATTCGTCGCGCGTTTCCAGCGCGCGAAAATACCATTTGTATTCGTTCACCTCGTAAATGTCTTTGCCCATCAGCACGCGGTCTTGATACTTCACCAGGAAATCGTGCGCCGAATACGGCTGCCGGCCCAGCTCCGCGAGCACCGCTGCGATATCCACGTACATATTCGGCAGCGTATCGAACAATTTTCCGAGCCGCTCAAGATCGTTCCCGTGAAAGGCGAGATGCGCCGCGATGAAATTGACCTTCGGATGTTTCGCAAACAGATGGTTACGCTCCGCCATCAGCGTCTCAAACGGCGGATACCTGGAAGGAGGCCGCGCGCGCTGCGGAAATTCTTTCAGTTCCTCCCAGCGCTCGTTGTTCTTGTCCCAGGGATCGAAAAACGCGGAAGGCTCCGCGATGTGGATAAGCACAGGCAGCTTCAGCTCTGAGCATTTTTCAAACAGCGCATCGAAAATCGGATCATCGGCGTGCACGCGTTCGCCATTCGCGTATTTCAAATCCATGCCGAAATTCTTGAAGATTTTCAGGCCCTGCGCTCCATTGCGCACATCGGCTGCAAGCCGCTCCGCCGCGCGCTGGCCGTATCCGGGCGTGTTGATATCGTCGTAGCGCGGATTCGCAAATACGACGAAGCGGTCGGGATAGCGGCCCTTCATCGTCGCGACGGTTTTTCGCAGTTCTTCTCCGGTGCCTCCGCTGAGGTTCACCAGCACGCGGAGATTGATGGTATCCATCTCTTTCACGAGCTGGTCGACGTGCTCGGGAGTGGGATTCCAGTGATGGCTGTGAATGTCGATGAACGGAAATTTCGCGCGCTCGATCTTGTGCTCTTTGACGACCAGCGTGGACTTCGGATTGTATTCATCAATGCTCGGTGTCTGCTGCGATTGCGGAGCCGCAAGAGTGGAAGAAGCAGCCTGCAGCCTTCTCGCCACACGCGGCCACAGCAGAACGGCGGAGCAGATGCACGCAAGTATCGCTGCAGAAACGGAAATCGCACGCCAGGATTTCATCGCCCGCTCCTCAAGAGAAACCCGAATAGTTTCTCACAGAGTACCAGGCCAGCCGAATGGCGGATTTGGGCGACTCAAATTTTGACGAGGCACCACTCCTCGCTCCATGGGAGGCGAGACATTTGGCGCGCGGGGCCTTCGGCTTGCACGACGAAATTGTCGGAGAAGTTCGAGCCGATACCGTGCTCGGGATCATACAAGCCGGGCTCAACGGAAAAGGCCATGCCCGGTTCGAGCATGGTGTAGTCGCCGAGTGATAGATACGGCTTCTGGTGTCCTTCCCAGCCTTCGCCGTGCGCGGGGCGGTGATAAATGTAGGGAGCGACGCCATTCTTCACCTGGTATTTGTGAATTTTGTATGCCACGGTGGAGCAGGTGACGCCCGCGATAGACTCTTCTTTTTGCATGAGGCAGCAATCGCGGCTCACGGTCCAGAGTTTTTTCATCTGATCCGTGAGCGGGTGAATAAAAAATGGCCGGTACAATTCGCCGCCGCAGCCGGCGATGTGCACCCCGCCTTCAATTTGCAGCGCCTGGCCGCGCGTGATTTTGTTGTGCAGAAATTGATTGGGATGCGGATACGCGGTGGAACGGCCGACGCGGCAACCGACTTCGATTTCGATTCCGACGGCAGTGTGCGGCGCGCCGTCCCGCTTAATATCGGCCATGATTAGGTCAGTGCCATATTTCGTGGCAGCGCTGCCGATGTCGTAATCGGTGAGATCCGTGCCGTGCTGCAGCAGCATGTCGCGCGCGTAGGCGTGCATCTGATTGAAATAGTTGTAAGCGCGGCGCGTCAGCGCTTGCTCTTCCGGCGTTTTGTGCACACGCATGTTCATGCAGGCGTCTTCGGCGGAGCCCATTTCGCGGCCGAGCACAGCGACGACCTTGCGCTGGATGGAAGGCGTGAGCTCAGTGTCAGCAACAAGATTTTTCTCTGCGTACCCGCGCTTCTTGAGCGCTTTGAAAACCCATTCGGCGAGGTCGACTTTCGCGCCCATTTGCACTTTGCCTTCGTGCGGAAAAGCGCCTTCCGCGTGGGGAAAATCAAAATACATCTCACTGTCCGTGTTCCACCATGTTTTGACGAGGTCGCGGTCGAGCGCGCCGTAAAACCAAACCGGATCGCCCTTGGTGGGAAGAAAGACCTGCACGAGGCGTTCCGTAGTGGTGTGCCAGAGGCCCGTGAAATAAATAATATTCCAGCGATCCATGAGCAGAATTCCGTCGCGGCCATCCTGCGCGAGTTTTTCTTGCAGCAATTTGGCGCGCTGCTTGTGCCATTCGAGCGGCAAGCGATCGTACGTAGCGGGCTTTAGATCATCGTCGGGAAGAAAGAGACGCGCCGATTTGTCCGCCGCGCCCGCTGCCGATTTCGAAAGCGCCGACGCACCGGTCGCCGCCGCGGATTCCGGGAGCGCGGCGCCGACGCTGGAAACGGTTACCGCCGCACCCGTTGCTGCAATAAATGCTCGCCTGCTAATCATTCGTCCCCTCTCTTGTTCATAGACGTTGCTTCAATGAGGAACGCTCTTAACACATTTTCCGAGCGCGGGGAAGCGCGGCGTGAAGCGGAGCCGAGCAGCGGCGTTGTGGAATCGGGCATCAAGAAGGTTCGAAGCCGGGAGCTGGGTCCGTGCAGACTGCTAAAATACGTCTTTGTGAGCACGCGCGTCCTTTTTCGCTTCGTCTTGCCGGCCGTAGCGTCGCTGCCGCTTGGATTCATTGGCTTGGCGCTGGCCGCGCAAAACGAGCCGGCGATTCCAGGGCCGGTGCTGATGCTCCTTTCGCCGGGACTGAAACTGGCGGAACTGATCGCGCCGGGAGCGCACGGTTCGCTTGGCGCAACGTTTGGATGGTTTCTGCGCGTAGGAATCGTCGTAAACGCCGCGTACTACTTCGCAATTTTCGTGCTGTTCGCTTACCTGCTCACGCGCCGCAGCGCGGCCCGCTAAGACTGAAATTTCTGGCCGGTTCGAACGGGGACGCGCTACCGCGCCCTACAACGCTTGCAGTTAACTCTTTCAGCGTACTGAAGAACTCGCTTTTTCGCTGGCCAGGGAGCGCAGGGATTGCGTGAATGGGGCGCGGGCGACGCCGCGTTCGGTGAAGATGGCGGCGATGTAGCGCGCGGGCGTGACGTCAAAGGCTGGATGTGCGGCGGGGACGTCGGGGGCGATTCGAACGCCTTGCAGGTGGGTGACTTCGGCGGCGCTGCGTTCTTCGATCGGAATGTGGTCGCCATCGGGAACGGAAAGATCGAAAGTGGAAATTGGCGCCGCGATGTAGAACGGCACATTATTTTCTTTTGCGAGCACGGCGATTTGATAAGTGCCGATTTTGTTGGCGGTATCGCCGTTGGCCGCGATCCGATCGGCCCCGGTCACGATGGCGCCCACTTTTCCGGTCTTCAGGAAGTGACCTACCATGTTGTCGGTGATGAGCGTGAGCGGAATGCCGCCGCGATGAAGCTCCCAGGCAGTGAGGCGTGCACCTTGGAGATAGGGGCGCGTTTCTGGAACCAAAACGTGGATTTTTTTCCCCTGTTCGAAAGCCACGCGAATTACGCCGAGAGCCGTGCCGATGCCGCCAGTGGCGAGGGCGCCGGCATTGCACTGCGTCATCACCTGGCCTTCGCGGGGCATGAATTCGGCGCCGTAACGGCCGATGGCCTCGTCTGTGGCTTTCTTCTCAAGATGGATTTGCTGGGCTTCGGCGACCATGGCCTGCCTGATTTTGTTTAGGTCGGGAGATTGCGCGGCGAGCTCGGCGAGCTCGGCGAAACACGCTTTCATGCGCTCGATTGCCCAGAAAAGATCGACGGCGGTGGGGCGGGTTTTTGCCATGACGTCGCAGATTTGCGCGAATTCCGCGCGCAATTCCTCGACGGATTTTGCCGAGGAATGCAGAACGCCTAGAGCCACGCCCATGGCGGCAGCGACGCCGATGGCGGGAGCGCCGCGGATGACCATTTCACGGATAGCGCGGGCGACTTCGCGGTAATCGGTGTAGGTGTGGCTGATTTCCTCGCCGGGAAGGCGGCGCTGATCGAGCATGACCACACCGCGATCGGTCCATTGGATTGGTTGGGCTACGTACATTAAAGGCGTAAGCCTTTCCTCAGGCGCTAAAGCGCAATTGATTCGACCAGCTTTATGTCGGAGCCCTTCCTTGGTCAGGATGAACTGAAGCTCCGACCCCCATTGTAGCGGAGGCACCGCGGAAAACGAATTCAAGGAGTCGGGATTTTTGTGAAGCCGTGAGTACCGATGATGGTGGCGATGGCGATCATGGAGTTGTAGCCGAGGTGAAGGAGGAAGCTGGCGAGGACCGTGCCAGTGTGGGCGCGAGCGAAGGTAAAGATGATACCCACCAGGATTAGCAGGCCGACAATGCCCCAGGTCCAGCCGAGTTGTGAACCATGCATTAGACCGAAAAGAACTCCCGTAAGCAAAATGCCGGGAACGATGCCGAAGGATTTCGCGAAGAGCGGATACAGATAGCCGCGGAAGACGGTTTCCTCGACGAGCGGAGCGACGAGGACCGCCATGGCCATGAGCAGCATGGCGCTGCTGCGATTTTTGAGGACCTCTTGAATGGGCATCTTGTCGTTGGTGTGGACCTGCGAGCTGGCGAGGAAAACAAAAATGGCGAGGCCGCAGCCAGCGAGAAAGTAAGCCCACGGATTCGCTTTGCCGGCGGAGAGGTTGGATTGCAGTTTTTTCCAGCCGAGAGTGCGCCAGAAGGGCTTACCGGGCAGAACGCCGAGGGTTACGTAGAGAAACAGAAAGATCATGGCGTACCACAGGATGTTGGTGCCGAAGAGAAACTGCGGCTTGCTTAGGAGATAATGCTCAAGTTCCTTGGGGGACATGCTGCGATGCGGGGCGAAGTACAGAATCAGAACCATCTGCACGAGAAAGAAACTCGAAACAGCGAAGAAAACAAAGACGAAGAAATGCGTCCAAGACCAGGAAATGCGCAGATCTTCCGGTAAGGCTGGACGCGGGGTGTAGGGAGAGGGAGCGCCAGCAGCGTAGTTGATGGGGTCACCAGCGAGCCGGGAGTTGGGATCTTCCACAGAAAGAGGTTCGGCCGCGGCAGGAAGCGAGGGCTGCTGTTCGGGAGGATCCTGTTCAGGGAGAGAGGGAGGTTTGTCGTCGAAAACGGTCATCGAGTTTTTTCTTTCGCTTTTTTGGCTGGCGAAGTTCGTGGCCAGCCGCTCACCAACGCAGCGGCGACCAGCGGCAGGAGCAATTCGTGATGGCCAGTGATGGCGTAGCCGCGCGACTCCTCTCCTTTGCGGCCACGCGCGGAAGCTGTGGGGCGCCTCACTACATTCTGCAACGGACGATAGTGCTGAATAAAGTCGAAGTTGGCGGTGGTGATGGGGCGAAGCGGAACGCCAAGATTACGCACGACGGAGACGGCTTTCAGGAAAACCTCCGGAAGTAGAACGGCGGAGCCCCAATTTAGATAGATGCCGCCGGGATGCATTTGTTGCACCAGAGAGCAAAAGAGGCGGAAGTCTAGGTGCGTGGCGGAGCCGAGAGCGGCGCCGTCAGCGGTACGGTGCATGTGGGGAATGTCCGTACCGATGGCGAGGTGCACGGTGACGGGAATTCGTAGTTCGTACGCGGCTGTTAGGACGCTGGACTTGGCGTACGGCACTTCGATGACTGCGTTATGGAGAAATTGGCCAGCGGCTTCGCCATAGCCCAGGCGGGCGCGCATGGCGATTTTTGCGATTTGGTTCAGATACTCGCCGGTTTCCGCGGCCATGCCGAATGCGCCGGCGCCGAGAGCGGTTTCGACGTCTTCGGAAGTATTGCCGACGAGGGCGATTTCGAAATCGTGGACGAGCGCGGCGCCGTTCATGGCGAGTGAAGTGATGAAGCCGCGGCGCATGAGATCGATGAGAACAGGGCCGAGGCCGACTTTGATGACGTGTCCGCCGATGCCCCAGAGAATGGCTTTGCGCTGCTTGCGGGCTTGCTGGATGGCGGCGAGGAGATTGCGGAGATCGGCGGCGGCGAGGAAGTTGGGGAGCGAAGCGAGGAATTTGGAGAGCGCGGGATTGGCGGCGGGGGGCTTGGCGAAATCTCGGACGCTGACTTTGCTCTTGCGGGAGGAAAGCGGATACGTCTGAAGATTGGTGAGGGTGATGGGGCGGGTGGAGTAGACGCTCATTGGCGAGGGTTTACTGTAAGGCGAACGTTGGAAGGGCGCAAGTCAATGCTGGGTCGAGAAACGGATCAGCTTTCAGCAAGTCGACGCGGTGAACTTGCTACTTCTCACCACGGAGCGAATAGTCCACGGGAAGCGCAGCCTTTTCCGGATGAATAACATCTGCTTCAACTGGAATACGTAGCTCGACGCCATCCTCATATTTCAGCACGATTGTGAAGGTCAGCGCCGAGCCTCTTAGGTCAAGATTCTTCTCCAACTTTCCACTTTCTGACACGAACACGTGCGGAGCATCGTGATATTTTCGCGAGGATACAAGCGAGAAGCTCTGGGATATGGTCTTATCAGTTCCGTACTGCAATCGTGGTGGTTGGCTCAGCTCACTTTGCCCTAAATAACCAAATGCTATCAACCGAAATGCCTGAGGCCCTCCTCCATCCCCTTGAATTTCTAGCAAGTCAGAGTTGGAGACGTACAGTTTCTTCCCAGTCAGAAGGCTGTAGTACGAGTAAATGACGGGAGCATCGCAGCATCCCCATGCCGTTACGCGAAAGAGGCGGTCCTGCACACTACCCTCGTTGCCTATTTCGTGGAAAGTCCAACGGAGCTCGCGTGGGCGACCGGGTTCGAGCGTCCAAGCCCTTACGGTTGTGGCCCCTCGCATACCCTCCATGCCATCGGCGCGTTCATTGAGGTAGGTTTCTTCCAAAAGCAACGCGGCCTCGTAGTTGTCACCTGGGTCGCTTAATATGTCTACGAAGCGAAATGAACGATTTTGTGTGACATAAGTCGTCCAATCCTTACCTTGCGTGACGTACGCCGACGACTCGGCACGATACTGGGGCACAGTTTTCTTTGCGGTGCCAGAATCGCTGCTTTGTAATCCAAACAGAGTTACAACGAGAGCTGCTGCCACTGTCTTCACAGATGCGTCCTCCCGCAGGCTTCCTCACTCGAGTAAGTAAGCGTCGGAAGAGAAATCATACGCTCTGAAATGGTTTCTTCCACAAGCCGAGTTCCCGAGATAGTCGTTTGCGTAAATACGTTGGAGTGGCGCAAGTTCAAAGGCGCCCGCCACGGTCGGCGGCCGCTACATTTGCACGCACATTACGGTTTGCTGATCTTGAGGTTATTTACTTCGCGCCAACACTGTGGCCGTTGGAATTGAGACCTAAGACGCGGGAGAGGGCTTGGCCGGTGTAAGACTTTTTTGTGCGGGCGACTTGCTCTGGGGGACCTTGGGCTACGATGCGGCCGCCGCCTTCGCCGCCTTCGGGACCTAGATCGATGACCCAGTCAGCTTGTTTTATGACGTCGAGGTGGTGCTCGATGATGAGCACGGTGTTGCCGAGCGAGACGAGGCGCTGGAGAACGTCTAGGAGTTTGCGAACGTCGTCGAAGTGCAGGCCGGTGGTGGGCTCGTCGAGGATGTAGAGCGTGCGGCCGGTCTGGCGCTTGGAAAGCTCGCGAGCGAGCTTGATGCGCTGGGCTTCTCCGCCGGAGAGCGTGGTGGCGGACTGGCCGAGCTGCACATAGCCGAGGCCGACTTCAACGAGCGTGGCAAGTTTTTGCTGAATCTGCGGAATCTTGTCGAGCAGTTTCAAGGCTTCGGAGGAAGGAAGATTCAGGACGTCCGAGATGGAGTGGCCTTTGAAGCGCACGGCGAGCGTTTCGGAGTTGTAGCGGCGGCCGCGGCAAACTTCGCACGTGACATAAACATCAGGAAGAAAATTCATTTCGATGCGGCGCAAGCCATCGCCCTGGCAGGCTTCGCAGCGGCCGCCTTTCACGTTGAAGCTGAAACGGCCGGGACGGTAACCGCGTTCGCGGGATTCGGGGAGCATGGCGAACAGCTCGCGAATGGGCGCGAAGACACCGGTGTAGGTGGCGGGATTCGAACGCGGAGTGCGGCCAATAGGGGCTTGGTCGATTTCGATGACTTTGTCGATCTGGTCGCCGCCGACGATTTCGCGATGCGCGCCGGGAGGCTCTTGCGAGCGATAGAGTTTCTGGGCTAGCGCGCGATAGAGAATGTCGTTGACGAGCGTGGATTTGCCGGAGCCGGAAACACCGGTGACCACGGTGAGCACGCCGAGGGGGAGAGTCACATCCACATCTTTCAGATTGTTGGCGCGCGCGCCGAGAATCTGGATGGCCTTGCCATTGGGGCTGCGTCGTTTTTCGGGGACGGGGATTTGGGCGGCGCCGCTGAGATAGCGGCCGGTGAGCGATTCGGCGCTGGCAGCGATTTGCTCGGGCTTGCCATGCGCGACGAGGTAGCCTCCGGCATCGCCTGCGCCGGGGCCGAGGTCGACGACGAAATCGGCGCGACGAATAGTGTCTTCATCGTGCTCGACGACGAGCACGGTGTTGCCGAGATTGCGGAGCTGCTCGAGGGAGCCGAGGAGGCGATCGTTGTCGCGGGCGTGCAGGCCGATGGAAGGCTCGTCCAGAACATACAGGACCCCGCGCAGGCGCGAGCCGATTTGCGTGGCGAGGCGGATACGCTGGGCTTCGCCGCCGGAGAGGGTGGCGGCGGAGCGATTGAGACTGAGATAGCCGAGGCCTACGGCAAGAAGGAAGTCGAGGCGCTCGGCGACTTCTTCGAGAGGGCGGCCGGCGACTTCGCGCTGGCGCGGCGTTAGCTGCGAAAGAATTTTGTCGACGGCAGGGCGAGCGGCGGTAAGCGAGAGCGAGGTGAAATCGGCGATGGACCAGCCGGCCAGCTTCACAGCGAGAGATTCGGGACGCAGGCGGTTGCCGTGGCAGACGCTGCAGAGCGTGGCGGACATGTATTGGGTCATCCACTCGCGATAGGAATCGGAGTTGGATTCCTGGAAATTGCGATCGAGGAATTTGAGGACGCCGTGGAAGCGGAATCCCTTTTCCGCGCGGATTTTTTTGCCGGTGTTGTCCATCACGGTCGTTGATGCGGGGCGGCCGTTGGAAGGCGGCCAGCCATACAAGATGAGGTTCTGCACACGCGCGGGCTGTTTTTCGAAGGGGATCTGCAGGTCAAAGCCGTGGGCGTAAGCGCCAAGCTCAATAGTGCGTTTGAGGAGCGCGGAGCCGGAGCCGGGGCCGAGGCCGCCGTCGAAGAGCGGGCGGGTCCAATCGACGATGACGCGCGCGGGATCGAAATCGTATTTGGAGCCGAGACCGTTGCAGGCCGGGCACGCCCCATAGGGAGAGTTGAAGCTGAAAGAGCGCGGCTCGAGTTGCGGGACGGAAATGCCGCAATCGGGGCAGGCGAGTTTTTCGGAGAAGACGTGATCCTTGCCGCCGACCACGGAGACGGTAACGAGGCCTGCGGCGAGCTTGAGGGCGGTGGCGATGGATTGCTCGAGGCGCGAAGCGATGCCCGGCTTGACGAGCAGACGGTCGATGACCACTTCGATGGTGTGGTTCTTGCGTTTGTCGAGAACGGGCGGCGCGTCGAGCGGGTACAGCTCGCCATCGATGCGCACGCGGACGTAGCCATCTTGCGCGAGCTTTTCGAGCTCCTTGCGATAGGCACCTTTGCGGCCGCGCACGATAGGAGCAAGGATCATGATGCGGTCGTCGGTTTTGCAGAGATCGCCATTGAGAATGGCTTGCACGATCTGGTCGCTGGACTGGCGGGTGATGGGCTTGCCGCAATTGGGGCAATGAGGGACACCGATGGAGCTGTAGATGACGCGGAGATAGTCGTAAATTTCTGTGATGGTGCCGACGGTGGACCGCGGAGAGCGCGTGGTGGTTTTCTGCTCGATGGCAATGGACGGGGAGAGGCCTTCGATGACGTCGACTTCGGGACGTTCCATCTGGTCGAGGAATTGACGCGCGTAGGCGGAAAGGGATTCCACGTAGCGGCGCTGGCCCTCGGCGTAAATGGTGTCAAATGCGAGGGAGGACTTGCCGGAACCGGAAAGGCCGGTGATAACGGTGAGGCTGTTGCGGGGGATTTCGACGCTGATGTTCTTAAGATTGTGCTGGCGCGCGCCGCGGACAACGAGTTTCGTCAGGCCCATGATCCCCAAACGCTCCCTCCACAGGAGCCCCCGGCGCCCAGTGGGTAGACTGAGGCCAGAATAACCTTTCACGATAGCAGGGGCGAGTTGCTGGGGTCAACACGGCGGCGGGTAAAAGGAGTTAAGGCTTACGAGGCCTTACAGCGAATCCTGTAGGGGGGTTTGGGTTACGGGTAAATTTTGGCCGGGGGTGGCACGTTTTTACGCGGATTTAGCCAGCAATATGATGATATATAAGGCTTTAGGGATGGCGCTCGGTTTGCACCTTCGGGGCTGTGGGGGACGCGAGCCGAGGATCCCTTTAGGGGATTGAGGGCTGGGCCGGTTCGCTCGTCCCCCTTTTTCACTTTCGCCGATTGGTCCACGAAGATTCTGCACGGGCGTCAAGCCTCCCAAAACAACCCAAGCAAGAAGAATAGGGCAGAAGTGTGTTTAGCCGCGTGCGACCCCCAAAGAGTGATCTGCGGGCCGGCAAGAAGGGCGCTGCCTGAGCACATGGCGCCGGGGGGGTGGCGACTAGATCCAGGAACGGGTGGCATAATCGCTCATGGTCATGAAGAGCATAATGGCGAGCCAGAAAACCGAAGCGATGATAACGAGCTGGGTGCGCTTGGGGCTGTATTTTGCGTGCATGAAGTAAAGGACGACGAGCGAGGCTTTGAAGACGGCGATGGTGAGGGCGACGATGATATTCAAGCCGTGGAAATATTTGTTGAGGTCGACCTCGGCGGCGGCCACGGTCAGAACGGTGCAGATCATGAGAATGGCGAATATGGTGAAATAGACTTTGGGTGAAACGATTTGATGTTCCGACACGCGCTTGCCTTTCTTCTTAACGCCGTCAGTGGCGATCGATCAAATAGAGCAACGGGAACAGGAAAATCCAAACGATATCGACAAAGTGCCAGTAGAGGCCGATGTTTTCGACGGGCGTGTTGTACTCCGGCGTGAAGCGGCCGTGCACCGATTCCTTGATGAGCCATATAAGCAAGCCGGCGCCGACGATCATGTGTAAGGCGTGCAAGCCGGTCATACCGAAATAGAGCGAGAAGAAAAGCTGGGCGTGGGCGTTGGTGGCAGCGTCGGCGCCGGGCTCGAAATTGAAATTCCAACCGGGGATGTGGTGCTCGACGTATTTATCGTGGTACTCGTAGGCTTTGATGCCGAGGAAGACGCAGCCGAGGATGAGCGTGAGGATGAGGAAAAGCGTTAAGAGCTTTTTCTTGCCGACCTGGGAAGCCCAGACCGAGAGAGCCATGGTCAAGCTGCTGCCGATGAGCACAACGGTATTCAGCGCGCCAGGCCAAAGCTTGATCGTCTTGCTGGCCTCGCTAAAGATATCGGGATAGGTGGAGCGATTGATCGTGTAGGTCATGAACACCCCGCCGAAGAAAAGCACTTCGGTGGACAGGAAGATCCACATGCCCAGCGAGGCGGTCTCCCGCTGCTGCTCCAACGTTCTGTATTGTCCGAACAGTTCTCCGGTGCGATGCACGCGGGGCTCCTCTAGAGTTTAGTCGTCTCCGTGCGCGAGTGTCGGCGCACCCTTTATTGCGAGGCCAAGATCCGGCCGATTATCGTAGTCGTACGGCTCCCAAGTGACCTCGGGCGTGACATCGAAATTTTCGGTGAGCGGCGGCGAGGCCGTTTGCCATTCGAGGCCTGTGGCGGGCCACGGGTTGGGTCCGGCTACTGCGCCGTAACGCATGGACCAGACGAGATAAATCATGGGAAGCAGGTAGCCAAGCGCAAGGATGGAGGCTCCGGCGGTGGACATCACGTTGAGCACTTGGAATTCAGGGGGATAGCTGGAATAGCGGCGCGGCATGCCAAGGTAGCCAAGAATGAATTGCGGAAAGAACGTGAGATTGAAGCCCAGGAATAACGTCACGGCGGCGACGCGCGCGAGGAATTCCGGATAGAGCTTGCCGGTAATTTTAGGCCACCAGAAGTGCAAACCGCCCATGTAACCCATGACGGCGCCGCCAACCATAATGTAGTGAAAATGGGCGATGACGAAATAAGTGTCGTGGAGATGAATGTCGAGACCGAGGCAGGCGAGGAAAAGGCCGGTGAGTCCGCCAATCAAGAATAAACCCAAAAACCCCAGGGCATAGAGCATCGGAGTGTCCCAGGAGATGGAGCCTTTGTAGAGCGTGGAGGTCCAGTTGAAGACCTTGACCGCGGAGGGAATGGCAACGAGGTAGCTGAGCAGGGAAAAAGTAAGCGCCGCGTAGGTGGATTCCCCGGTCACGAACATGTGGTGGGCCCAAACAAAGAAGCCGATGACAGCGATGGCAATACTGGAGCCAGCGATGAAGGAGTAGCCGAAGATAGGCTTGCGCGCGAAGGTGGGGATGATTTCGCTGATGACGCCCATGGCCGGCAAAATCATGATGTACACGGCGGGATGGGAATAAAACCAGAACAAGTGCTGGAAGAGGATGGGGTCGCCGCCGAGCTGGGGATTGAAGAAGCCAAGGTGGAACATGCGCTCCATGCCGGCGAGCAGCAGGGTGATGGCGATCACGGGAGTGCCGAGGATGAAGATGATGCTGGTGGCGTATTGCGCCCAGACGAAGAGGGGCAAGCGGAACCAGGTCATGCCCGGCGCGCGCATGGTGTGCACGGTGACGATAAAGTTCAAGCCGGTGAGAATGGAAGAGAAGCCGTTGATGAAGACGCCGAGGACCGCGGGAGTGACGGCGGAATTGGAATAGACGCTGCTGAGCGGCGTGTAAAAGGTCCAGCCGGTATCGAGACCGCCGGTGGAGAAGGAGTAGAGGACGAACCCGCCACCGATGAGGTAAATGTACCAGCTCAGCAGATTGACTTTAGGGAAAGCCAAATCCTTGGCGCCAATCATGATAGGCAGGAGGAAATTGCCGAGGACGGCGGGAATGGAAGGAATCAGGAAAAAAAAGATCATGGCTACGCCGTGCATAGTGAACAGCTTGTTGTAGGTTTCCGGCGTGACCAGGAAGCCCTTCGGCGTTAGCAGGTGGATGCGGATCATGGTAGCAAATGCACCGCCAATGAAGAAAAAGAAGGTGACCGAAGCGAGATAGAGCAAGGCGATGCGCTTGTGGTCTGTGGTCAGGAGCCACGAACGAATGCCGTAGGTGGCGTTCAGATAATGCTCGCGCGGCATTTGGCTGCCGGGTGATGGTGTGGCGCTCATAACTTATTTGTTCCCCGTGGCCGGCGCAACTCCGGAGCCTGTGGCGGGAACCGGTTGCGACTGCAAAGACTTGATGTACGAGGTCAGATCGATAATCTGCTCCTCGGTCAGTTGTCCCTGAAAACTGGGCATCAAGGGCTGGTACCCGGCCACGATTTTGGCTTGCGGGTTGAGAATGGATTCGCGGATGTACGCGTCGTCGGCGGTAACCGTTGAACCATCGGCGAAGAGAACCTTGGCTCCATAAAGGCCGTTCAAGGACGGCGCGCGGCCGCGGCCGTTGGGCAGATGACAAGTAGTGCAGGCCTTTTCGACAAAGAGCTTCTCGCCGGCAGCAACGGGATTGGCGGTGGCGTCGGACGAGCCGGAAAGCCAAGCGGCGTACTCCATAGGCTCCATGACGGTAACCCATCCGCCCATGATCGCGTGGTTTGTGCCGCAATACTGCTGGCAGAAGAAGTGGTAGCGCCCGGCCCTGGTGGGACGGAACCACATGGTGTTGTAGTGGCCGGGGACAACGTCCATCTTGACCCGAAAGGCGGGGACGGAAAAGTCATGAATAACGTCTTCGCTGGCGAGGATGAGCTTGACGTTGCGGCCGACCGGAACGTGGAGCTCATTAATTTCGCGCAAGCCAGTCGGCTGCTGAACCTTCCACATCCACTGTTTTCCGATGACGTAGATGTCCAGGGTATCCATGGGTGCGCGACGATAGTCCACATAGACAACCGCGCCCCAGCCGAACATGGTCAAAGCGAGCAAGAGGGGCACCACGATCCAGGCGGTTTCCAGCCTCATGTCTCCGTGAATCGGAACTCCCACTTCGCCGGGATCTTTGCGGCGGTACTTAAAGAAGAAATAGATGACGGTCGCAGTGATGGCTATGGCGAAAAAAGCGCAAATGGCGGTGATGTACACCATGAGCGCGTCGACATTCGCGGCGAAGTTCGAGGCTTGCTCCGGATACAATGGCAAATCCGACTGCACGGTCTTAGTGTGCTCCTTGTTCCGAGCCACCCTGGAGCGGTGGACGCGAAGTAGCTGACGCCGCGCGAACGTCCCTGCGGCGGAAAATCAGTATTCCCGCGACGATGGTGAGGATGGTCAGGATTCCACCCAAGCGAACAATTCTTAAGACGATGGCGCTATAGCGGGCGGTTTCCGGATTGTATTGAAAGCAATAGAGCAACAGATGATCGATGGGCGTTCCGATTTTTCCGGCGGAAGCGTCGACCAGGCCGAGACGCACATCGCGCGAAGGGTACTCGACGCCGTAGAAATAGCGCGAGATGCGGCCGTCCGGAGTGAGCAACATAATGCCGCTAGCGTGGGCGAAGAGGTTGTGCCGTTCGTCGAAGGAGTAACGGAAATTTGCAGCGGCGCTCAGCGCGTGAACGGACGCCACTTTTCCAGTGAGAAAATGCCAGCCGGACGCAGTTTCGGGGCGGCCGTAGTGCGACAAGGCTGCTACTTTTTTCTTCGCGGCCATGTCGGGAGTTTCGCGTGGATCAAAGCTGACAAAGATAACTTCGTAGTCGCGGCCGGCGTTGAACGAGAGCATCTTCAACGCGCCCACAACGCCCATCTCAACCTGATTGCAAAGCATGGGACAGCCGTAATAAACCAGTGAGAGCAGCACCGGCTTGCGGCTAAAATACTCGCGCAATCGCACATCGCGGCCAGACTCGTCGCGGAAGTTCAAGTCGAGGGGTAGCTGCGCGTTGAGCTGGGGCTCGAAGCCGACGTTCTGGAGTTGCGCGGGCAGACCCGCGGATGATTTGCCTACATTATCGGGAATAGTCTGCGCGCCTGCAGCTACAGAGAGCGCGAGCAAGGTGACGATTCCGGTGATAGAGCGAATACAATTCATGAGTTTATTTCTTCTTCCTTTCCGCCGGGGGCGTGGATGCAGCCGGCCAACCTTTCTCAGCGATAATCTTCATGGCGTCTTCCACGGGAATCTGGGCGATGCCGCTATTTTGATCGATCCAGCCTGCTTTTTCATTGGCCTCAGTATCTTCCAGTATTTTCTCGCGTAAATCATATTGGGGATCGGTGCCGTGGCCGGGAACGCCTTGCAAGCGAGGCTCCGGCGGCATGGTCAGGTAATTCTTCATTTCCTGGCGCACGGGGGGAGGCGGCGTATCGGATTCGGCAGCGATTTTGGTGGTGACGCGAAGAACGAAGACGCACACAACATACGAAAGAATCACGGAGACGCCCAGCACCGCCAGATAAGCGTAAATCGTGCGAGGCTTGACGTCGCGATTTTCAAACGCGACGGTTTCGTGCTCCGGGACCGGCCCGGCATTGTGAGCCGAGTTGTGAGACTCAGTGCTCATGGCTTTCAATGGCCTCCGCTAGTTTTGGATCGCCGACCGGGAGCACGGGGAGCTGTTTCAGGTTCCCGGCGAAGAAAAAGAACCACAGACCGCCGGCGGCAAGCGCCGCGGCAAGATCCCAGATGTTCGGCAAAGCCTTGGACGTAAATTCCGGGCGAGTCATCCAGAAAAGGTCCACCAAGCGCATAAGGATCAGCCAAATGGCCACGGCCGGCAGGACTTTGGGATTGCGCTTAAGGTCGCGCGACAGCAGCAAGAAGAACGGTACAAAAAAGTGGAAGATCACCACGATGACCGCGACCACGCCCCATTGGCTGTGCAGGCGCGAGTAGTAGAAAGTGATTTCCTCCGGCTGGTTGCCGGACCAAATGATCAGAAGCTGGGAAAAATCGAAATAAGCCCAGAGCATCAGGAAAGCCAGCAGCAGCTTGCCCATATCGTGAATGTGGCGCGGCTGAAGAATGCCGGACAGGGGGCCGGTGCGCGCGAGCAGGACCACTATGGCAATCATCAACGACATGGAAGAAATGAGCTGGCCGGCTACGAATAAGAACCCGTAGATCGTTGACGCCCAGTGAGGTGAGAGGGACATCACCCAGTCGATCGCGGCGAAAGTCATGACAAAGACGTAGAGGATAATGCCTGGCCCGGCAAGGATTTTGAAGCGCCGGCGAACCGCGATGTCCTCGGGGTTGGCATCTTGCTCGCGGGACCAACGGTTGAAGAGGAAGACGAGAATGCCCCAAACGGCGAAGTACAGAATGGCGCGGACGCGGAAGCCGTTGGCCGTGAAATAGGTGCGCTGGAATTCCGAGAGGGCGCCCTCGCCGGAAGCGGGGGCGTTGAGCCAGGCGGTATAGAGATACTTCATGCCAAAAAAGATGGGCACGAAAAGCGCGGCGACAAGAGCGAGGACTCGCGTGGCGGACTCCAGGGGGCGGCGAATTATGATGCCCCAATTGCCGCCGGTTAGATGCTGCAGCATCAGCAGGCCGAGGGAGCCCAGCGAAAGGCCTAAAACAAACATGAAAGCGAGGAGATAGGACGGGAAAAAGCGGTCTGGAGCTTTGATGATGCCGATGACACAAATCACCAAGCCGACCACGCCGGCGAAGAGCGCGCGCTGGCGGATGCGGTCGATGCTGTCGGGCGCTCTGTAATCCTGCGCGGTCATTCCGTCTTTCCTCCCGGCGCGCCCTCGCCGCGTGTCTCCGGTTTTTTCTCCGCAGGCGGATGCAAAACTTTTTCGTGCACGTCCGGCGGCAGCTCCGAAATCTTGGCGTTGCGGCTCAACTGCAGCGCGCGCACGTAAGCGACGATAGCCCAGCGATCGCGCGGGGGAACCTGCGCGGAATAGCCAAACATGGCGCCGAAACCGTTGGTGATGACGTCAAAGATGTAACCGTTGGGCACCTGACGCAAACGATCCTGGTGGTAGGAGGGCGGATGTTTCATGCCGCGCATGGCCACCATGCCGTTGCCGTCGCCCTGCAAACCGTGGCACGGCGAGCAAAAAACTTTGTAACGATTTTCGCCGCGTTCGAGAAGCTCCAGACTGAGCGGCAGCGGGAAGGCGTTCGAGTCCTTAGACACCATTAATTCGTCCTCGAGCACCGAGCCGCGCGCGACGGTGTTTTCCACCAACGGGCGCGCCGAGCGGCCGTCGGTGAAAAAATCGGAAGGCGAAAGCGGCCGATTCTTGGGCTGCAGGGCCATATCTTGCTTAAGGCTACAACCGCAAAGGAAAAAGAGCGAAGCCGCAAGCGCGCAACGGAAGAGCAAGGAGTTAGTCATCTTCAACCTCGATGACATGCGCGGCCTTAAGCCCGTTGAGAAAGCGCGCCGACTCGGAAAGATTGAATTTCGGATCGCGCGCTTCAATACACAGGAAAAAACGGTCGCTGGTGGCGTGCTTGACGAAACGTTGCACATTGAAGAGCGGATGATGCGGGCGCGGGAGCCCGTTCAACGCCAGCATGCCAAATACGGCGGAGAGTGCGGCGCCGAGCACGGTCAGTTCAAAGGTGACGGGAATAAAGGCGGGCCAGCTATTGAGCGGCCGTCCGCCAATGTTGAGTGGATAGGCGAGGACGCTGACCCAATACTGAAAGAAAAAGCCGCCCAAGCCTCCTGTCAGGCCACCGATCAACGTGATCAACGGGACGTTGTTGCGCTTTAGAGCGAGCGCTTCGGAGAGCCCCTCAACCGGAAAAGGCGTGTACGCTTCGATCCGGCGATAGCCGGCCTCGCGAGTTTTCTCCACAGCGTGGATAAGGTCGTGCTCAGTAGGGAACTCGGCCAGGACCCCGTAAATGTGCGAGCGATGCTCCATCACTCGTGATCCTCAGAGGTCTCGGCAACCAGTTCGCGCATCTCAGCGATCGAAATTGCCGGCATCACACGCACAAAAAGGAAGAGCAACATCACGAAAAGCCCGATTGTTCCAGCAAACGTCGCGTAATCCCAAGCCGTGGCTGAATACCGTCCCCATGCGGAAGGCATGAAGTCTCGCGTCAGGCTGATGACTACGATCACAAACCGCTCGAGCCACATGCCGAGATTGACGACGAGGGACATCACAAAGAGCAGCGGGACGTTGTTACGGGCCTTGCGGAACCACAGCAATTGCGGTGTCAGAATGTTGCAGAGAATCAGCGCGTAGTAGAAGTGACTGTAGGGGCCGTGAAAACGCATCTTCGTGAGGTACAGGTCGAATTTGTTTCCGCTGTAAATCGACATGAAATATTCGAAGAAGTAGCCATAGGCCACGATCAGGCCGGTGGCGAGCATGACCTTGGCCATGTTTTCGAGGTGGTGCATGGTAATGAAGTCTTCGAGGTCGTAGGCTTTGCGAAGAGGAATTGCGATGGAGATCACCATGGCAAAACCGGAATAGATGGCGCCGGCAACGAAGTAGGGCGGGAAAATCGTGGTGTGCCAGCCAGGAACGATCGCGACGGCAAAGTCGAAGCTCACCACGGTGTGCACGGAGAGGACGAGAGGCGTTGCCAGGCCGGCAAGAAGCAAATACGCGGATTGGTAGCGGTGCCAGTGGCGCGCGGAACCGCGCCAGCCCATGGCCAGCATGCCGTAAATGATCTGCTTGGGCTTGGTGATGGCGCGGTCGCGGAGGGTGGCGAGATCGGGTATCAAGCCCACGAACCAGAAGAGCAGGGAAACCGTGCCGTAAGTGGAGACTGCGAAAACGTCCCAGATCAGAGGACTGCGGAACTGGGGCCACAAACCCATGGTGCTCGGATACGGGAACATGTAGTAGGACATCCAGGGACGCCCCGTGTGGATGAGCGGGAAAATGCCGGCGCAGGCCACGGCGAAGAGGGTCATGGCTTCCGCGAAGCGGTTGATCGATGTGCGCCATTTCTGGTTCAGCAAAAACAGAATCGCCGAAATCAAGGTGCCGGCGTGGCCAATACCAATCCACCAGACAAAGTTGACGATGGCGAAGCCCCAGCCGACGGGAATGTTGATGCCCCAGATTCCGACGCCCTTGATGATTAGCCAAGCGAGGGCGACGGTGAGCATCATCACCATGCCGAATGTGATTGCGAATCCCACCACCCAGCCGAGGGACGTAGGCCGCGTGAGAACGATCGAACTGATTTTGTCGGTGACGGAGGCGTAGGTGTACCCCGGCTCAATCACCGGCGAAACAGGCTGCACGTCCTCAGTGTTGTAGGGCGGCCGCGTGCTCATGCCTTCTCCATTTCAGGATTAGGGTTGCGCACGGCGGCCAGATAGGTGGTGCGCGGCCGGGTGTTCAGTTCGCCGAGGACATTGTAATTACGCTGCTGGGCCTTGAGCTTGGCCACGCGGCTGTTGGGGTCGTTGGCGTTGCCAAAGATGATGGCCTCGGACGGGCAAGAAGCCTGGCAGGCGGTGACGATTTCGCCGTCGCGAATCGGGCGATTCTGCTTTTCCGCTTCGATGCGCGCGTTGTTGATGCGCTGCACGCAGTAGGTACACTTTTCCATGACGCCGCGGCTGCGCACGGTGACTTCCGGATTGCGCATCAGTTTGAGCTGCGGCGTCTCCCAATCCTGAAAGCGCAGGAAATTGAAGCGGCGCACCTTGTACGGACAGTTGTTGGAGCAGTAGCGTGTGCCGATACAGCGGTTGTAGACCATGTCGTTCAGGCCTTCCGCGCTGTGCGCCGTGGCTTCGACGGGGCAGACCTGCTCGCAAGGCGCGTTCTCGCACTGCATGCAAGGAACGGGCTGGAAGAACGTTTCGGGATTCGCGAGCGCATCATTGTCGTTTGTGCGCGGATCGTTTGTGCTCGTATTCGCGTTGTAATAGCGGTCGATGCGAATCCAATGCATTTCGCGGCCCCGCAGGACCTGGTCTTTACCGACCACGGGAATGTTGTTTTCCGCGACGCACGCCACAACACAGGCGTTGCAGCCGTTGCAACTGTTTAGATCGATGGCCATGCCCCAGGCGTAGCCGGGGTATTTGAACTCTTTATACAGCGTAAGGCTCTTGGGGGGAGTTTCGTCGCCTTCGTGGGCGAAGCCGGGGTTCTTCTTGTATTCCTCGAGCGTGCCAGTGCTGAGAATCTTGCGGCCTTCCATATTGAAGTGATATTGCGTGCAACCCAGCGAATATTCCTCGCCGGTTTTCTTGACCGATTCCGCACCAGCGGTGGCGCGCCACAGCGCATTGGAGGTGCGCACCACATAGGCGTTGAAACCTTTGTTCGTGCCGGTGTAGCCGGCTTTCTTGCGGCCGTAGCCGAGCGGGAGGACCACGACGCCTTCTGCCTGTCCTGGCACGATCCAACCGGCTGCGGTCACTTTGCTGTTGGATAGCGCGATGTCGACCACGGCGGCGATGATTTGGCCGTGCTCGCCGCCGCGCGCGGCGACGGTATGCGTTACGCCCAGATTCCAGGAAGTATTGGGGCCGAGGAGTGCGGCATTGTCCCAGACCAGCTTGGTGACCGGTTTCGGCAATTCTTGCAGCCAGCCGTTGTTGGCGAAGCGCCCGTCGTGAATAGTCGGGTCCGGACGGAAGAGAAACTCGAGCTCGCCGGCAACGGGCGCGGGGATCGGAGGCAAGCCGGCGGCGTTGAACTTGGCGGTGACGCTCAGCGGCGGATAGGCTGCGTTCGCCACGACGCCATCATTCAACGTCTTGCGCCAGAATTTTTCAAAATCGCCGCTGGGATTTGCGGCTTTCAGTCGATTACGTACCGCGTCATAGCCGCTGAGGCCGGGCTTGTCACTGAATGCTGCGAGTACCTCGTGCGCCGAATGTGTTTGGTAAAGGGGAGCAATCAGTGGCTGGACGACGCTGACAGTGCCGTCGAAAGAGCGCGCGTCACCCCATGTTTCCAGGTAATGCGATTCCGCCACGTGCCAGTGGCAATAGTCCGAGGTTTCATCAAAGTGCGAGCTCAGGTGCACGATGTGGGGGACTTTGCGCAGCTTGGATGTGAAATCGAAATCGTGCGGAGCGTCATAGACGGGATTGCTGCTGAGGATCAGCAGCGTCGTGACCTTACCCGCATCGATATCCGCACAGAGCTCGCGCAGCGATTCGAGGTTGTTGACAGGATTGGCTTCCACCGGCTCGGTGTAGTAGACCGTGTTGCCGACGTTGCCGAGCGCGGCGTTGATGGCGTGAACCAGCGCGTGTACTTCGGCCGGCTGTTGTTCGCCCGCAACCACCAACGAGCGGCGCTGATTTTTCTGCAGATCGCGTACGACGACGTCCAGCCACTTCTCCGCTGTGGCCGAAAGTGTTCCGCTGCCGCCGAGGCCCAGCTTGGCGGCCAGAGCGCGGGCGAATTGCTCAACTTCCAGGAAGCGCAGAGGGAGATGATGGTCCGCGCTAGAGCCGGTCACCGAGGGCGTAGGCTCGACCACATATAAGCGGTTCATCTCGCCGCCGAGGCGATCCGCTTCGGCAAACTCATCGAGTTTGCGCCGGCGATAAAACTCTTTCATGTAACGGATGTGCCCGGGTCCGCTGGCGAGAAAATCGGAGTCGAGCGAGAGAATGACTTCCGCTTTTTCCGGCCGGTACACGGTGTTGACGTAACGGCCGAAGGCCAGCTTGGCGCCCTCGCGTGCGCCGTCGCTTCCGGCCGGCTCCCATTGATGCCACTTCCCCTGTGGGTAAAGTTTCAGCAGGTATTGCAACTGCTCCGCTACGCTGGGCGAAGCAATCGTTCCGCTCAGAATGCGGAAGCCCGCGCCATTTGCTGCCTTGATTTCCGCAGCCATCACTTGCGCCGCATCCAGAAACGCGGACCAAGTGCGAATCTCACCCGCGAAGGTCGCCGTTTGCGCGCGATCCGGATCGTACAAATTCAGAATCGAAGCTTGCGTGATCGCGTCAGTCGCACCCAGGCTCGCCGGGTGATCGGGATTGCCTTCGATCTTTGTGGGGCGGCCTTCGTGGCTTTCCACTAGCACGCCGATGGCGTCGGCGCCGAAGGACATGGCCGTGGCGAAGAACAGCGGCTTGCCCAAAACCAGGCCGTCAGGTTGTTTCACATAAGGCACGATGTGGGTTTGCTCGTTGGTCTTGCACCCGGAAAGGCCGGCAAAAGCCAAGGAAGCCGCCATCAACTTAAGGAAATCACGGCGATCGACGGCTTCATCCCATTCCGAAGCCTGGCGGGGAAATTCGCGATGCAGCAAATCCTCAAAATGCGGATCTTCGGCAAGTTCTTCGATCGTGCGCCAATACTGCTTGCCGCTTTTGGATTGCAGCTTAGCGCGCACTGCGGCCAAATCCAGAGGGCGCTCGCGCAGCGTCAAATCCTCGGGCTGCTCGCCTTCATGCTGATCCTGTTCGTGCGCTTCGTGGAGGTGCATGGAACCGTCAGTTTCGTGATCGCTCATACCGTCCGTTATCGATGGCACGTGGAGCAGCTCTGGAGTTGCTCAACGCTTTGAATCTTATATTCCGCTGCCAATCGTTTCCCGATTTCGGCCTGGTTCGCCGGAGCCTTCCAGTCCATGTTGAAAACCTGTTCGCGCGGCCGCAAAACCGCTTCCGGATTGCGATGGCAGTCCAGGCACCACTGCATCAGCAGAGGCGATGCCTGAAAAACCAGCGGCATCTGGTTGACCTGCCCGTGGCACGAAGAGCAGCCCACGCCTTTGTTGATGTGAATGCTGTGGTTGAAATAGACGTAGTCCGCCAGGCGATGCACGCGAACCCACTCGATGGATTTGTCAGTGCGATAACTCTCGCGCACCGGCTCCAAATAGCCGGCGTTGTTGAACAGCACGGAATGGCAATTCATACAGGTCTTGGTGGGAGGAATTCCGGCGGTGGCAGAGCTTTCGACGGCGGTATGACAGTAGCGGCAATCGATTCCGTCGTCGCCCACGTGGTGCTTGTGGCTGAACTGGATGGGCTGCTCGCGCGTGACGTTTTGGTTGGTCAAATAGGGAGCGCGGGCCAAACCTATCACGCCGCCAAGCGCCAGTGCTGCCAGCAACACCCCAAAAAAGACACTGAACCTTGAGATGAAATTCGTACTGCGGTGAAAAATCTGCGCCATGTCAATTTTGCACTTTTGCGGTGAGCGCAAACAAAAGGAGAGGCACCTGGCGTCCACCTTGTCCTGACCCGGGGTGCAAACCCGAGTCGTAATTGACGCGATAGTTTCCAACAAAACTTTGGCGAATGCAACTGTTCCAGTAACTTGGGAGTTGATTCTTGTTTTGACGAATTGTCAAAACGCAAGTAATGCCGACACCTGTTTTGAAGTTTTCAAAAAAAAATCAGCCGATGAACGCGCTCGGACATGCTGGTCCGCTTGCAAAAGATTGCCTCATCGACAAGACGATTTCTTTTGGTCCAGCTTCATCCTCTGAGATGCGCTAGCGAGCGTAAAGACACACTTTTTTTTGGGCGGCGTTGCGGAATCCTGACTCGGTCGTGCTATCTTAGAAAAACCCTCTGCCGCGCTCGATGCGGCGGAGCCTACCTAGTTCGTGTGGCCGTCGGTCGGCCGCAAATGCCGCTGGGGCGTGGTCCAACCGGTAGGACACCACACTGTTAATGTGGATGGTGAAGGTTCGAATCCTTCCGCCCCAGCCAAATTTTCCCAGAATTCCAGGCTCGACGGTACCGATGATGCTGCTGACTTTATTTTCGTTGTGGAACTACATTGCTAAGGCACAATGATCGAGCCATGAACAAAAGGACCTTTGTGAAGCTCCTCGCGATGATGGTTTCAAACCGCGCCTTCTCGCCGATGTTTGCCTGGGCGTCAGGGAACAGGCTTAAGAATTGGGCGGGGAATTTTCGAATACAGTACGGAACGCTTGTACTCCGCAAATTCACTTCAACAGGTTCGGGATTACGTTAAGAGAGAAAGCAATCTGAAGGTGCTTGGTACGCGGCACTGCTTCAACAAAATAGCAGATAGCGCGCACAATCTCTTGTCCTTGAAGAGCATGGACCAGGTAGTGGAGTTGGACCCGCGTGCCTCGACCGTGGCGGTTGATGCGGGCATCACGTACGGTCAATTGTCACCTTATCTTCACAGCAAGGGCTTTGCGCTGCACAACCTGGCCTCATTGCCCCATATTTCCGTAGCGGGGGCCTGCAGCACCGCGACGCATGGGTCAGGCGAGAAGAATAGAAACCTTGCAACGGCGGTTTCTGGACTTGAATTCGTCACCGCGAACGGCGAGTTGGTTAAGCTGTCGAGGCAACAAGACGGCGAGGCGTTTCAGGGAGCAGTTGTCGGGCTTGGCGCGATTGGTGTCATCACAAAGCTCACATTGGATATTCTGCCGACCTTCATGATGCGACAGTACGTGTATGAAAACCTGCCGCTTGATGAGGTAAAAGAGCACTTTGACGCCATCGAGTCAAGCGCCTACAGCGTTAGTCTTTTTACCGACTGGCAGAAGCAGCGCATCAATGAAGTTTGGATAAAGAGTCGCGTTGAAGACGGACGGTCGTTTGATGCGGGACCGACCTTCTTCGGGGCAAAGCTTGCTACCAAGAATTTGCACCCGATCGCTGAACTCTCCGCTGAAAACTGCACCGAGCAGATGGGTGTCCCCGGCCCGTGGTTTGAGAGGCTGCCGCACTTTCGCATGGGTTTCACGCCTAGCGCCGGCAAGGAGTTGCAATCGGAATACTTCGTGCCGCGTCAACATGCCGTCGAAGCAATCCTGGCTGTTGAACGACTCCGCAACCAGATTGGTCCGACTTTGATGATTTCAGAAATCCGCACGGTTGCCGCCGATAATCTGTGGTTAAGTCCTTGCTACAAACAGCCCTGCGTAACGATCCACTTTACCTGGAAGCAGGACTGGCCCGCCGTCAGCAAGCTGCTACCGGTGATCGAAAAAGAACTCGCCGCATTTAACGCCCGGCCTCACTGGGGAAAACTGTTTAGCACATCTCCAGTAACACTAAAATCCATCTACGAGAAATTGCCTGACTTTATTGAATTGAGCGCGAAGTACGATCCTCACAGAAAATTCCGCAATGAATTCCTGAACAAGAACATCTTTAGCAGCTAGCTGCGGGCGTTGCAGGCTTCTTGTAAGAGCCGAAGCGGGCAGAAGCAACTAAGCTCAATTCTGCGAACGCGATGAACTACGCCAAAAAAACTGATTAATCCTTGGCTGTGGGCAGGCCGGCGTCGAGCCAGCCTTTCCAGCCGCCATCCATCGATTCCACGTTGGTATAGCCCATCTTTTGCAGATTCTCCGCCACGAGCGCGGACCGAAAACCGCCGCCGCAATACAAAACCAGCTTGGCGCCGGTATCCGGAATGCGCTGCTCGATGTCACGCTCGATAACGCCTCGGCCCAGGTGCACGGCATTGGGAAGATGTCCCTTGGCCCATTCGTTGTCTTCGCGCACATCGATCAGCAAAAATCTCTCGCCTGCGTCCATGCGGCGCTTCACGTCTGGGACGTTGGTTTCCTTCACCCGTTTCTTTGCGTCCTGCACAAGCTTCAAAAATTGTGGTGAATGCGCCATCCGGCGCCTCCTTTGCCAAAAATGTTCAGGAAAAGCGTAGCACAGCGGCCCGCCGCGCGGAGACTGCACGCAAGCTATCGACTCGGGGTCGCCGCCGCGGATTTTTGCTCGCCACCCTTTGCCGCCAGAGACCGCACCAAGTTCACCAAATTCCATCGCAGCTTTTCAGGCACGCGCTCGCCTTCGGCCATCATTTTCCCTTTGCCCTTGGTGATGATGTAGAAAATTTCGCCGTCGGTCATGTTGGCCAGCGCCACCGGGTCGCGCCAGTCATGCATGGTCAGCTTCATAGACTCCACCACGTCGCCTTTGCCGTCGCCTTTGGCTCCGTGGCACATCTCGCAGTCATACCCAAACACCTTGCGCGCCTCGCCAAGGCCTTCCGGACTGGGCTTCACCGGATTTACGCGCGCCACATCTTGCGGGGAAATTTTGTAGTCATCCGCCGTCGCTTTGGATTTGTCGGAGTTTTCTTGCACGGTCTGTCCCGCCCAGCTAGCACCGAGGCCCGCAAGCAGGACCGCACCTAGCAGAAGGAGAGGACGTCTCATACCGCCTCCTTAGAGGGGGATCGGCCGAAGGAGAGGTTCGGCTGCATTTGTGACGGATTTTACGCCCGCAAGAGGTGCTGCGCCAGTGGGAACCCGTATTAGTTATTGTCGGACACCTTCCGCGGGAGGGCCTTGCTCGCCGGCATTGTGCAAGCGCCATGTGGACCGGCGCCGCTCGATCCGGCGCGGAAACGGCTGGACTCGCGCACGCGCGTGCGCAATCCATCGATCACCGGCGGAATGGGATTGTGCGCCGCACCGCGCACGAAAAAAATCATCAACGCCGCTTCCCCTGGAGCATCCAGGCTCGAGCTGATGCCCACCCCCTGTACTCCGGGTTGGTCCATCTGCTCCTGCGCGCGGGCCTCGTGCACTCCCTTCGCGCGCGCCAGCTCCGCTTCGGAGATCGGATACACCTCCTGCGCCGCGGCAACCGATTGCTCGAGCTGCGCGGTCTCCTCTGCGGACAGCGCCCCGCGCCGCGCGAATAACTGGCCTTCCACAACGCGGGTACGCACACCCTCCACCTGCGCGGGAATGTTGGTTCGCGGCTGCCCGGCAGTCACAAAAAACAAAATCGCCGGCTCGCGCGGGTTGTCGCGGCTCGCACCCACGCCAACGGCCTGCACCTCCGGGTGCGCCATCAACTCCGGTGCATGCGCATCGCGTACGGCCGCGGCCTTCTGCGCGGCTTCCGGAGCGACCGTCGCGGCGGCCTGCGTGCTGCTTGCCGAGGCGGGTTTGTTCGGCAAACTGCACCCAATTACTGCATGAGCCCCGCCGCCGACAAACGTCACATTGTTCCCGCCGCTTGCAAAAAAGTTCAGTACAGCCCCAACGGGACTGCCAACCGTATCGGTATCGGAGCCGGCATACAGCAAGGCCACGGGATCGGCGGAATTTTGCGAAACGATCAGCGAGCCGGAATCGCCTTCCGCGCTGAAGAGACCCCCCGAAATATCCACCTGATTTGTGTAATTCACGGTGAAGGTGGCGCCCGTTCCGCATCCTTTTTGATACTGCACCGCGTTGACGTTTACTGCCACGGCCAGCACCGTCGAACACGTCAACCCCGTCGAGCGCCCGCTCTTCGCCACCGGCATGCTCAGCGAAGCCGCCACTCCGGAGCCGGCGTGCGGCGCTCCCGGCACCGGAACGCCGCTGGCATCGGCAGTGGCGCCCAAAAAGAGGATGTTTCCGCCGGGATCAACATTGCCGGGGACCACTTGCGCGATTGCCGCGTCGATCTTGGGCTGCGGTCCATTCTCCAGGTTGTAGAACGCGCTGAGGTTTGCCACCGTCCGCGCGCCTGAAGGAGTGCACGTCGCGGTATCAATCAAACCGGGCTGAATAATGGGATCGCCAAGCTGCGCGATATCGCTGCGCGCAAGTATGTGCGTGTTGCTGAGGATGTATTGCGTGCCGCCGCGCGTGACCAACGAACCCAGCGTTCCGCCGCAACAGGTAATCGTGTGCGTGGATGTATTGGTGCTGGAATCATTGGCGTTCCCGCCTGAAGTTCCCAGCTCGATTGCGCCGGACTGTGCGTTTTCGTTTCCTGGCTGGATGGTCACCGTTGCCGTTCCGGACCCTGAACTTGCTTGCGAAACCGCGCTCACCGTCACAGTCGTGGTGATGCTGTTGCCCTTTCCATTGGGTTTTGTCGGAACTCCGCTGGGCGCAACATACAACCCGCTCGTGGAGATGAATCCGAAGGTCTGGTTGCCGCCAGCGATGCCGTTGACCTGCCAGGTGACCGCCGTGCTCGGCGTGCCGTCCACAGACGCCGTGAATTGCTGCGTGCCGAAATTTGGGACGGTGGCTGCGCTCGGGGACACGCTCACCGAACTAGAGGAAGCGGTGGTCACCGTAACCGTTGCGGACGTAGATTTCGTGGAATCCGCCTGTGAAGTAGCGGTGACGGTCACCTGCGGGGGATTCGGCACGGTTGCCGGCGCGGTGTAGAGACCTGTGCTCGTGATGGTTCCATTGGAAGCTCCGCCGGCCACGCTCCAGGTGACAGCAGTGTTCGACGTGCCCGTCACCGTGGCCGTCAACTGCTGTTTGTTGTTGACCGCCACGCTGGCAGAAGCGGGACTTACAGTGATGGTGATCGCAGGGGTCTTCGATACACTGCCACTGCCGCACCCGGCCAGCGCCAGCACATAGAAAGAAACCAGACCACTAAGCAAGCTTGCGCGACGCATGGAAGTCCTAACTGGAGGGGCAGGGTCCCCACTCAAAAACAGGGATCAGAAAGGGACAACACCGACAGTATTTACCCATGAAGTTGGACTACGTTGCAGGGAAAAAAGATGCTTGGCGCTCTCTTCCAAAACGTGACCGGTTCAGCACATTGCGGAAATTCCGCCAGCTCACTCCATGTCGCGCCAGTTAGGTCCGACGCAGATTTCCACTTCCAGCGGAACGGCCAGCTTGTGCGCGTTTTCCATCTCTTCGCGCACCAATTTCGCGAGTTCCTTGCTTTCGCTCGAAGGCAATTCGAACAGAAGTTCGTCATGCACCTGCAGAATCATCTTGGCTTCGAATTTTTCAGCGGCTAGACGCCGGTCGATAGCAATCATTGCCAACTTGATGAGGTCCGCCGCGGTTCCCTGCAGCGGAGAATTGAGCGCCGTGCGCTCCGCGAAGTTGCGAATCTGCACTTGCGGCGAAGTGATGTCTGGGATGGGACGAATACGGCCAAAAAGTGTTTTCGCCATTCCGGTCTGCCGCGTTTCCTCCAATACGTTGTCGAGATATTTTTTGACGCCGCGATAGCGCTCGAAGTAGGCGTTGATGAATTGCGCCGCCTCCTTCTGCGGGACGCCTATCTGCTGCGCCAGGCCGAACGGCGACAACCCGTAAATGATTCCGTAGTTGATCGCTTTCGAGGCCCGGCGATGCTCCGCGGTCTGCGCCATTGGCCCCACGCCGAAGACTTCCTGTGCCGTGCGCTCGTGAATGTCCTGCCCCGTGCGAAATGCCTCGAGCAGCACCGGGTCTTGCGAGAAATGCGCCATCACGCGCAATTCGATTTGCGAGTAATCCGCCGCAAGCAGAATTTTCCCCGGCTCGGCCACAAATGCCGCGCGGATCTGCCTCCCCAACTCCGTCCGAATCGGAATATTTTGCAAATTGGGATCGGACGAGCTAAGCCGCCCCGTCGCCGTGCCCGTCTGCGAAAAGCTGGTGTGCAGCCGGCCCGTTTCGCGATTGATCAGTTTTGGCAGGGAATCAACGTACGTCGATTTTAATTTGGCGATTTCGCGATACTCGATGATTTTCGCGGGCAGCGGGTGCTGCGCCGACAGATCTTCAAGGATGTCCGCAGCCGTCGAGCGCACGCGGCCACGGCCGCGGCGTACCGGAGGAAGCAAGTTCAGCTTGTCAAAAAGAATTTCCGCGAGCTGCGTCGGTGAATTGACGTTGAATTCCGTTCCGGCGATCTCCCAGATTTCCTTCTCCAGCCGCCGCACTTCCTTTTCCATCGCCAATGACATCGCATCCAGCGCTTTTGGGTCCACGCGCACGCCGTTGCGCTCGATGTCTGCGAGCACGGTGGCCACCGGCAGATCGATCTTTTCATAAACGCTTTGTAGTTCCTGCGCATCGATTTGCGCACGCAGCGCGGGCGCCAGCCGGTGCAGGTAATCCGCGCGCTCGCCAGGGCCGCCGCCAAGCATAGCGTTGAACTGCCTCATCACGACGTCGGCGAAGTTGTGGTTTGCCGTTGTCGGCCGTAGTAAATACGAATAAATCTGTGTGGCATGCTGGATGTTTGCCGCGTTGCCGGCAAGAATCTGCAGCAATTTCGGATCGTGCACAATCTTCGGTCGCTTGGCATCCGCTAAGAATGCGGACAAGATTTGCAGCGCTTCACGCTTTTCATCCAACCAGACGGAACGGCCCTCGCCTGCTTTCGACGAAACTTCGATCGACGCGATGCGCGTGCCGAAGCCCTCCGCCTCGCGCTCGCCGCTCTCGAGGTTCAGCCATACGGACAACGCTTGCCTAGCTGGCAGCTTTTTCAGATAGTCGCGAAATTCCGCCGACGAACCGAACTGCGCATAATCCGTTTGCAGAACCGGCTCCGCGTTCGCCACCGCCGAAGCGGCCACTGCCTCGGATCCCAGCTCGCGCAGCAATGAATTAAATCCCAGCTCGCGGTAAAGCGCTGACAGCACCGCCACATCCGGCTCCCGCCGCTCGAGACTCGCCAAATCCAATTCGACCGGCACCTGCGTCGCCAGCGTGGCAAGCTGCTTTGACATCAGTACCTGCTCGCGCTGCTGCTGCAGTGCCTCGCGATAACGCTTGTTCGAAACTTCCGCGGCATGCTCCAACGCGTCTTCCACGCTACCGTATTTTTGGATCAGCTCCCTCGCGCCTTTTTCGCCGATTCCTTTCGCGCCGGGAATGTTGTCGATCGTGTCGCCCATAAGCGACATCACGTCCACAACTTTCTCCGGCGGCACGCCCAGAATCTCCAGAACTCGCGCGGCGTCCACAATCACGTCGCTCTTCGCTCCGCCGGGCCCGGTGCGCAGCACGCGCACGTTTCCGTCGACCAACTGCATCATGTCCTTGTCGTTGGTGATCAGCAGCACGTCAAGGTTTTGCTTCGCGGCTTTCTGCGCCAGGCACCCGATGATGTCGTCCGCTTCGTAGCCGTCCAGTTCCAAAATCGGCAGCCGCATCGCTTCGCAGAGTCGCCGTACATACGGCAGCTGCAGTGACAGTTCGTCGGGCATCGGCTGGCGCTTCGCCTTGTATTTCTCGAAGAGTTTGTCGCGAAACGTCGGTTGACGCGTGTCAAACACGATCCCGACATAATCCGGCTGATAGTCTTTGAGTAGCCGCCGCAGAATGTTGTTGAACAGAAATGGAACTTTCGTGGGAACGCCGGAGGGCGCGTTCATGCGATTCATCGGCGCAAAAAACGCCCGGTACACGTGCGCCATGGCATCCACAAGAAACAGTTTCTTGCGAGGCGCTGCCCCGGGCAGCGTAGGAGTCGCGTGCGATGAAGCCATCCTGCCGAGTATAGCAAAGCGTCGCGGCAAGGCCTTCGCGGCCAAAAAAAGAGAGGGGCGCAGGACGCGCCCCTCGAAACGACCGGCTCTTGGTTGACGCTTACCGACCACGCGGCGCGGGGGCGGTGCTTTGCGGCTGAACCGCCAGCAGCAAGCGCGTGCCTCCGTCTAGATGCACAGTCTAAAGGTTGGGAGGGATGTCGCCCAGATCGATCATCTGCGATGCGTCAAGTTCCGCATTCGGCGGGGGCTGCACAACAAGCAGCAAGCGCGTGCCGCTGTCCAGATGCATGTTCTTTTTCGCCGAGAGCAAAACTGTGCCGTGCGAACCTTCCGACGTCGGCGTGTACACCTTCACGTCCGGCCGCCCGAACGCGCCTTTGCTGTCCGGCGTGAACATCCCCTCCGAATTCAGCTCGCCCTCCGCGGCAGGCGCGGCAAACAACGGCGGGCGCAATCCGCGCCGCGGAGTGTCATAAATTGTGGAAACAATCAGCGCGTCATTTGTCGACGCGGTCAATGCCGGCTCGGCTCCCTCCGCTCCCGGTTCAGCCGGCGGATTCAGCGCCGCGGACGTTGCCACATCTCTGCTGCCCCTGCCGTCCGTATCGGACAGCGGAGCTACCGCGCCCACCGCCAGCGCCTGAATTCCTGCATTCAAAATGACTTCCTGCCCATCCTTCAGCAGCGCTTTATCGAATTGCACAAACAGCGCCGACCCTGCGCGTCCGTGCCCGCCAGAGGTCGCGCGCACAATGTGTCCAATCACCTTGGTGCCCTTCGGGAAGATCACTGTCCGCTGGTAGCTAACGTCTTCCGCCACTTCAGCCGTAACCACGTCCCCTGGCCGCGCCCTTCTTGTGTCGATTCCATCGCTAAGAATCGCGTTGAATGCCGTGCCGACGCACAGCGGCGCGGTGACTGGAGCCGGGGGCGTCTGGCCCTTCGCTTCCTTCTTCACCGTTAATTCGGGTCCCTGTGCCGCGCCCGCTATCGGAACCAGGAGTGCGCCCGCCATCACAAAGACCGCTGCAAACATCTTCATGACGCGTCCTCCTCTCTACGTATGCCGAATGTCCAAAAGAAGCAGGCAGGACTGGTGTCTAACGAAGCTGCAAGACGCCAGCCAAACCTAAGTACAAGCGTTTGCGGCCTTTAGCGTCGAAAGGCGCGCGCAGCAACTGTCCAAAATGAGGTCATAGTACTTCAAATCTGCAAACGAACGCAGGCGCTTTGCTGGAGCGCGACGGCTCGCCTGCGTTGGCTCTCAATGGTTGCGAGTATCGACCCTTAGCCGGTGTGCTCAGACGATGCCCAGCGGCTTCCCAACTTCGGCAAGCGTGTCGGCTGCTTTCAAGAGCTGTTCGCGTTTGTGCGTCGCGCTGACAATCGCGCGCAGCCGCGCCTTGCCCTCCGCCACCGTAGGGTACCCAACTGCCGGCGCGTACACACCCGCATCAAAAAGCTTCTTCGAAAATTCGAACGCTTTCGCCGCATCCCCAACATGGATCGGAATGATCGGCGTCTCGCTGACCTTGAATTGAAATCCCCGCTTCTTCAGCTCGCGCTTGAAGAACTTCGTGTTTGCCCACAATTTCTTCACCAGCCGCTCGCCTTCCGGAGAATCCAGCAGCGTAAACGCCGCCTGGCAAGCTGCCGCGGTAGCCGGTGGGTGCGAAGTCGAAAACAAAAACGGACGCGCCCGCAAGTACAAAAAGTCAATCAAATCGCGCGAGCCGCACACGTATCCTCCCATCGCGCCGATCGCTTTGCTCAGCGTGCCCACCTGAATGTGCACGCGTCCGTGGCAATTCAAATGGTCGATCGTGCCGCGCCCGTTGCGTCCCAGCACCCCCGACGCATGCGCGTCATCCACCATCATGATGCAGTTGTATTTTTCCGCCAGGTCGCACAGCGCCGACAGCGGCGCGATGTCGCCGTCCATCGAAAAAACGCCGTCCGTGATAATCAGCTTGTGCCCAGTCCAATTCGCATTCTCTTGCAGAATGCGTTCGCAATCCGCCACGTCCTTGTGCTTGAAAACTTTGATCGTCGCCTTCGAAAGCCGCGCGCCATCAATGATGGACGCATGATTCAGCTCATCGGAGACAATCAAGTCTTCTTTGCCCAAAACCGCGGAAACCGTCCCGGCATTCGCCGTAAATCCGGACTGAAACACCACGCACGCTTCTACATTCTTGAACCGCGCAATCTGCGCTTCCAGTTCCATGTGCAGCTTCATCGTGCCGGCAATCGTTCGAACCGCGCCTGCCCCCACCCCATACTTTCGAACCGCCTCGATTGCCGCCTTGCGCAACGCCTTATGCGTGGTCAGCCCCAGATAATTGTTCGAAGCCAGATTGATTACTTCGCGTCCATCAATGATGCAAACCGGCTTTTGCTCCCCCTCCAGCACACGCAGCTTTGGCGCAGTTCCCGCGGCGCGAAGTTCGCTAAGCTGATCGCTAATGTACTGCAACGGATTCCCCCGACTCACCTGCGTAGCCATCTCTGCCATTTCTTCTTCTCCTATGTAAGCGGGCCTTCGCCGTCACCACCACGCTGTCATGCTGAGCGCAGCGAAGCACCTCAACGTGAAATCAGGCTGGGGAAACTCAATCGCCTCTTACGCTTGCACTCTTAGACTCTTCAACTCTTAATCCCATCCGGATACATCAAAATCTTCCCCGCCAACCCGCCCTGCAGCAGCGCAAACGCATTCTCAAACTTCTCCATTGGCGTGCGTTCCCCAAACAGCGGCTCCAGATTCAGCCGACCGGCCTTCAGCAGCGCCGTCATCTGCACCCAGGTCCCATACATCCGCCGGCCATAAATTCCTTGCACCGTCGCGCCCTTGAAAATCACATCGTTCACCAAATCCAGCGGCACCGATTCCGTCGGAATCCCCAGCAACGACGCGCGTCCTCCCGCCCGCAGCGCGCGAAATCCCTGCTGAATCGCCGCCGGATTTCCGGACATTTCCAGCAGTACATCCACGCCGGTCCCGCCAGTCTCCGCCTTAATCCGCGCCACCGAGTCCGTCTCCACAGGATTCACCACCACGTCCGCGCCCATTTTCTTCGCCATGGCGCGCCGTTGCTCGTTCGTCTCCGTGGCAAACACCGTTGAGCTGCCGCAAGCCTTCGCCACCGCGATCGACATCAATCCAATCGGCCCGCAACCGGTGACCAGCACCGTCTGCCCGGCAATCGCGCCCGCCAGCACCGTGTGCACCGCATTTCCCAGCGGATCGAGGATCGCCCCGTAATGTTCCGGGATCGCTGCATCCAGCTTCCAAATATTCGACGCCGGAATCTTCACGAACTCGGCGAAGGCCCCGTCCTGATCAATCCCGATGATCCGCAAATTCTGGCAGATGTGCGCTTCGCCCAGCCGGCACTGGTGGCAGTGCCCGCAATTGACATGCATCTCCGCGCTGACAAAATCGCCCGCCTTCACCGCCGTGACTTCGTCACCCGCTCGCTCCACCACGCCGCAAAACTCGTGTCCTAGCGTCACCGGTGGCTTGATGCGCCCCTGCGACCAGCGGTCCCACCCATAAATGTGCAGGTCCGTCCCACAAATCGACGCCGTGCGCACGCGCACCAACACGTCCGCGGGACCAATCGAAGGCACCGGCGCATTTTCAAACGAAAGCCCCCGCGCAGGCTGCATCTTGCGCAACGCTTTCATGGTGGATGGCATTAAAAGCGGCTCCTCGCAGACCAATCGCGATGTTAGCACACGCCCACCGTAGGGACGCAGCACCGCTGCGCCCCAGCTTGGCGCGATGTCAACCCTCAAGCTTTAAACGCTAGTCTGCCGAAATGAACCGTAACGCGGCCTACTTCACGCGTTCCACAACCCCAATTTTCTCCAAAGCTTGCAAATATTCAGCCACCATCTCGAACGAGACGGGCCCATACTCCGCCGAAACGACATCCCGAATCTCCTGCGCCTTCCACTTTCCATCCGCGAAATTCAGCACTTCATACGCGTACTCTTCCCCGCCACCCCAGAGGCCTTCATAACTCAGCAGCTTCGGCGTCGCCACGCCAGCAGGTTTCGCATGTTCCGCAAAATAGTCGTAACCGAACACGACCAGCGGCCCCTTCGGCTCCGCTTTCCGTTTGTAAACCGCCGCGCGTTCCGGCGCTCGGCCCGGCGGCTCCTCGCACCCAACTCCCATATCCGTAATCACGCTCGCCAGCGATTGACCCGTGAACTTCTTGGTCGACTCCGCCGCAGCCTTTTCGTATGCAAGGCGCTCGTCATGATCGAGACAAATATCGTCCAACCCCAACTTCCACACCCGCGAATCCGCTTGCGCCTTCCGCAGCTCATATCCCTGCAAAATCGCCGTTCTCAGCCACACTTCTTCCGGCCCAAGCCGCGCCAGAAAATATCCGCTCGCCGCTCCGATAAACGCCGCCCTCTTCAGCTTCGTCGGATCGATGTTCGCCGCCGAATCAAAATTCGTATGAATGTACCGGTCCGGCCAGTCATTCAGATAGATCGCCGGTATCCCGAACGAAGAATCCTGATAAACATCGTGATCGCTTCCCATGGTGGAAGCGCTGAATTGCGCCTGCAGCGGCTCTTTACCGCCCTCTGGCGCAACTAACGGATACTCCGCGCTCCCTGTAGCGGCGAACTTGTAGGACTGCTCGTTCACAAACTCGGCAAACGCCCAGGCCACGTCATGCACAAAGCTCGGCAAGCTCCTCGGCCCTTGTGTCACGTGGAACACCGCCTTCGTCGCCGGGCCTCCGCCCACCATATCCATATGCACCACGGCTTTGATTCGTCGCGCAAAGTCCGGTTTCCCGTTCAGCAGCGCCAGCGTCCCTTCGATCTCGGGCGGCCAGATAAACCGTGTCGTCCGCGCCGGCCGTGCCAGCTTCCCCTCGCTAATCAGCTTTTGCAGGGTCCGTGCCACCTCCAGAATCGTCACGCATCCGCTCGCGTTGTCGTTCGCGCCCGGCCGCTGGTGATCCAGGTGGCAGCTGAACGCGATCTCCTCGTCTTTTAATTTCGGGTCGGCGCCGGGAATGGTTGCCGTCACCACTTCGTAGTTGCTCGCATGCTGCCCCGCCTTCACCAAGGCGTGCAATCGGATCGTCTCCCCGCGCTCCAGTCGTTCGCGCAATGCTCGCGCCGTCTTAAGCGACACCATGAACGCAAACGTCTTATTCGGCGAAAACGTCTCCAGATGCCCCCACCGAATCAAATTCTCGTCCTCGCCCCACCAGGCCGTCTTCTGGTTTTGGGCATAACTCACAATTCCCGACGCGCCAAATTCCCCCACCGCCAAATCCTGCGCCGCCCCCGGCTGCGCCCCAACCAGCACAATTTTCCCCTTCACATTCTTGCCCGCGTAGTCCGCCTCTTTAGTCCCCGGGCCCACATCCACCAATTCCGCGGTCACATCCGCCGACTCGCTGTCCTCCGCCAAAACAATCGGCATCGCCTGATAACTGCCGATCTTTTTCTCGTTTACCCGAAGCGCACGATCGGCGCCTGAAGCTTTCCCACCATCTCGATCCCGAACCGGCACCTCCCATAATTCCCCGACTTCCGCGTCCCATCCCGGCCGTGATCTTTGCGTTCCATACAAAATCTTCCCGTCCGCCGGAAACTGCAAGATCGCCACATCGCTCAACCCATAAGCCCGCGCCCGCTCCGCCACCAATTCCGCCGCCGCATGAAATCCCCCCGACCCACGCTGCCGGTGCAATCGCGCCAGCCCCTCCAGATTCCGCTTAGCTGTCTCTCCGCTAAGTTCATTCGCCAGCCCCGCCACATCCTTCTCCGGCAGCAACGGCGTCCCCTGCTGCGCCATCGCAGTTCCTCCGCCAACGACCAACGCCATCAATACAATTGCACCGACCCTCATCGCTCCTCCTCTATGGAGTCCGGCGGACTTGCCGCCGCTTTAGCGCCGCACCCACGCCACCCAAACCCGCGAAACACTACCACACGCGGCGTCTTCTCTCCTTCCTTTCCCATCTTGTTTCTGTTCTGTCCTAGGCGCCGTGTGCTGATATTCCAGTTTTGTATCCGCGCCCTCTGTTATCATCCCCGCCCATGGCTCTCTCCCAGCGCCTCCAGGAAATCCGCGACGGTTTCGAACGCCCTTTCTGGGTCGCCAACATCAGCGAAATCTTCGAGCGCCTCTCCTACTACGGCGCCTTTTCCTCGCTCGCATTGTATCTCCATGAAAAACTCAATTTCTCCACTGAGCAAACCGGCACCCTAGCTGGCATTTTCGGCGGGGCCGTCTGGTTTCTCGCCATCTTCGGCGGGACAGTGGCGGACTGGCTCGGATTTCGTCGCGCCCTTTCCCTCGCCTACCTCATCCTGAGCGGCGCGTATTTTCTTCTCGGCTCTATCGGCGCGCCCTGGCTCAGCCCAGTCCGCAACGCCATGCCCTTGGGACTGTTTGTCGCCATCGTGCTGCTATTGCCGGCGTTGGGAATTTCGCTAGTCAAGCCCAGCGTCGTCGGTACCACCGCCCGTGCTTCCAAGGAAAACGTCCGCTCCATCGGATATTCCATCTACTACACCATGGTCAATATCGGCGGCACCATCGGCCCAGTCATCGCTGATTGGGCACACGCCAAATTTGGCGTGGAAAATGTCTTTCGCATCGCTGCCCTCAGCGTCTTCGCCATGGTCTTTTTCGTCCTCTTTTTTTTTCGAGAGCCAAAAACGCAAACTGGCGCGCCGCCTCCCCCCTCCCTGTCAGTCACCGCGAAAAACTTCATCACCGTGCTTTCCAATCCTAAGTTCATGCTTTTTCTGTTGATCTTCACGGGCTACTGGGTCGTTTTCTGGCAGCAGTTCACTTTGTTGCCCGGCTACATCCACAACTTCATCGACCCGAATGCTCGTGTTGAACGCGTCCTCAGCATCGACGCCGCCGTTGTGATTTGCTTCACTCTGGCCTGGAATCATCTCATTCGAAAGATCCCGCCCTTTCGCGCTGTGATTCTCGGCACTCTCGTTTCCGCTCTGTCCTGGCTGATCCTTGCTTTGTGGTCCAGCTACTGGGGAGCCGTGCTCTCCATTTTCATTCTCGCCCTCGGCGAAATCACCCAAGCGCCGAAGTATTACGAATACATCTCCAAGCTTGCGCCCGCTGAACAGCAAGGCACCTACATGGGATTTGCCTTTCTCCCCATCGGCATCGGCTCGATCCTGGGTGGATGGTTCGGCGGAACGATGCTGCATCACTTCGGCGAAGTGCAGCACCAGCCGCAGCGCGCCTGGTACGCCATCACCGCTGTGGGCGTCCTCACCGCAATTCTATTGTGGATTTATGACCGCGTTGTAAAACCTGAGGCGCAAGACGCGGGCCGGTAGCTGCTAATTTATTGGCGCACAAGTACGCAAACCCAACTCCGTTTCGAACCGATTCCCGTTATTTTTTAGACTTAGAACTAAACTGTGGTGTGTCGAGGTTGTCGTCGCCTCGCGTAGCGAAATTCTCGTTGCTAATTGACCATCCTTCGCAGCGATTCCAGCGCTTGACGCGCTGCTGAATAGCGTGGCTCGACTTGCAGCGCTTCCTGGAAGCAACGCATTGCGCGCCCATACATCTCTTGCCCAAGATAAGCGCGCCCCAAATTGTAGTGCGGGAAATGGCGCGGCTCGTAGCGGCGCGCCTCGGTAGCCCTCTCCAACCAGGGAATCGCTTCTTCGAAGTGCCCCAACTCAATCAGGTAAGCGCCAATATCGTTGTACGGATTCCCAAATTCCGGATCGATCTCGATGGCACGCTTACATTCCGAGATGGCCTCATCCAGCTTGCCTTGAAAATGATACGTCCAGCCCAAAAACGTGTGCGCCTCCGCGGTCGGATACAGCTCCAAGGACGATTGGTACAGGTCCACCGCGCGGTCATAATCGCCTTCCATTTGGGCTTGGTACGCATCCTGCAGAACTTCCCACGCGCGCGTCAGGGTTTCCCGGCTCATGTCCGCGATTTTTAGCACACGCTCTGGCGCGCGTCAAAAGTACGAAGGTCTCGGCCGTGCTAGGAGAGAACCTGTCCTTTGTGCCGGGTCACAGTGGAATTCCAACCGCTAAACATGGAGAATGGACAGGAGCCATTCAGGCGAACGGCTTTCATATTCGAAAGGCCAGGGGGAATTGTGAATCGCAATTTTCTAATTCTTGGGACAGCAGCGCTGGCAGTTGCGGGAGCGGTTTTCGCGCAGGATCCGCCGCCCGCGAAGACGCCGGCAAAAAAATCGGGCAACGGCAACGCCGCCGCAGTCGCGCGCGGCAAGGAGATTTTCGATAAAAAATGCGGCATCTGCCACTATGCCGACAATGACCAAAAGAAGATCGGGCCGGGCCTGAAAGGCCTTTCCAAACGCGGCACTTTCACGGTGAACAACAACAAAGTCACCGACGAAACGCTAAGGACCTGGATCGAAAATGGCGACACGCTGATGCCGCCCTTTAAAGACGTGCTCGAGCCCGCGCAAATCAAAGACGTCATCGCCTACGTAAAAACTCTGTAGACCACGCGAGAACTTTTTAGGTCTGCGCGAAAATTCCTCTCGCCTCGTCGCGATCTGGTCTTTCCATCACGCGTATCCCGCGAATCGTGTTTTTAATCGCTCTAAAAAAGTTCTTGGTTGCGCAGCCTGGATGCCGCGCAACCAAGAGACAAACTCAACTGAGACACCTACCCGGAACCTGGCGCCACCGAACCTTCGCTGCGTCGTATCCCTTGCGGCACGATTCGATTGCGGCGCTGTTTTTGGACCCTACACTCCCTGCCGCGAAAACTACTTCAGAATGGCGTCTTTGAACGCCTTCGCCGCGCGCAAGCGCACGACCGTCTTGGCCTTGATCTTGATGGCCTCGCCGGTTTGCGGGTTGCGGCCCATGCGTGCCTTGCGGTGCGCTTTCACGGCGCGGCCGATGTTCGGAATCACGAACTTTCCTGCGGGGCCCTTGCACTCTTTCACCGCGAGCTTGAATAGCTCATCAAAAAAGAGCACTGCGGTTTTCTTCGGAGTGGCGCACTTCTCCGCGATATGCGACACGACTTTCGTCTTGCTCATTGGCTTGGCTGCCATCTAGTCTTATCCTCCTGATTTTTCATGAGCCTCGAGGTGCTCGAGGCCAGCCGCGGACTCTCCCCCTTGCTTGCACCGAAAAATCCGGGCCGCTGGGCACTATAGCCAAGGCTTTTTGAGAACGCAAGCAAAAAACCGCGAAAAATGCGGCTTTTTCGCTCCTGGGTGCCAAAACCCCGCTAAAATCAAGGTTTTCCTCAGCCTGCAATCGTATTTTAACGTCCACGTCTTTTCTGCGGTGCATTCTCCGCCTTTGCGGGCAGGCTGATTTGTGCCCTCTACGGCGTGGCCAGATCTGAGTAAAAGTTGGCGATGGCTTTGATTCCGCCAAAATAATTTTCCAGGGCGATGTGCTCGTCCGGCGCGTGGGCGTTCTCGTCGGGGAGACCGAAGCCGAGGAGCACGCAGGGCACCTTGAAAGTGTCGTACATCTGGGTGACGAAAGGAATGGAGCCGCCTTCACGGATAAATACTGCTTTTTTGCCAAAGCCTTTCTGCAGCGCGGCTTGCGCCTTGGCGAAGATGGGATCGTGAAATGGCGCAGCCCAGGGTTTGCCGCTGCTGAGAAGCTCGAATTTGCAGGTCACCGTGCTGGGCAACAGCTTGCGAATGTGTTTCTCAACTAGCTTGGCGATTTTTTGCGGATCCTGATTGGGCACGAGCCGGGTGGAAAATTTAGCGGAGGCCTTGGAGGGAATCACAGTCTTGGCGCCCTCGCCAATGTAGCCGCCCCAAATTCCATTTAGTTCGAGCGTTGGGCGAGTCCAGAGCTGTTCGACAATGGAAAAACCTTTTTCGCCAACATAGCCCGGTGCTCCCACAGCTTTCTCAAAATCTTTTTTCTTCCAGGGCAGTGAATTGAGGGCTTTTCGCTCCGCGTTGCTGACTTTCGCCACGTCATCGTAGAAGCCGGGCACGGTAATGCGGAAATTCTTGTCGTGCAGTTTGGCAAAGAGCTCAGACAGAACTGTGAGGGGATTCGGCACTGCGCCGCCGTACACGCCCGAATGCAAGTCGCGGGCGGGGCCGGTCAATTCAATTTGATAGTAATTCAGCCCGCGCAAACCGTAGGTGATGGACGGCACGCCTTTGGCGAGCATGGAAGTGTCCGAGACGACTAGCGCATCGGCTTTGAGCTTTTCCTTGTTTTTCTGGACGTAGTCCCAGAGGCTGACGCTGCCAACTTCTTCTTCGCCCTCGATCAAAACTTTTACGTTGATGGGAAACTTGCCGTTTACGTTTTGCAAGGACTCCAGCGCTTTCAAATGAATGTGAACTTGGCCTTTGTCATCGGCGGTGCCGCGGCCGAAGAGATTGCCTTCACGCACCGTGGGCTCGAACGCCGGCGAGGTCCACAGATCGAGCGGCTCGGCGGGCTGCACGTCGTAGTGTCCGTAAAAAAGAATGGTGGGCTTGCCGGGCGCTTCGAGAGATTCGGCGTAGACCAGCGGATGCATAGCGGTGGGAACGATTTCGACTTTCTTGAATCCGGCGGCGCGCAGTTTGTCGGACACCCAGCGGGCGGCGCGTTCGATGTCCGGCTTGTGCTCGCTCTTGGCGCTGACGCTAGGGATGCGAAGAAATTCGCAGAGCTCGGCGAGGTGCTGTTCGTGATGATCTTCGATGAATTCAGCAAGTTTCATGGGTGCATGCCCTCAGAACTGAGCATGATAGCAAAGCAGGAGTGGGTAGTGAGTAGCGGGTAGTGAGCACAAAAACGTGAACCGAGCCAATTGGGTTTGCCACAAACGCAGAGAAATCTGACGGGCGTGGGAGGTACACCCCCGTGGCGACGGGAAGTATGCGCAATGGACTGAGGCCACAGGGGATAGAGGCGCTACGTGGCGCATATGACGGGGGAAGTGAGTGGCGAGTGGCGAGAGAAGCTGCAGACCCCCACCCCCGGTGTTTTCGTAAGTGCGGATTCTAAAAGGGTTACAGGATGAGTGTCTGTAAGTGCGGATTCCAAAGGACTTATTTGCACCAAAATGGTGCAAAATGCGAGGTGTCACGGAAGTGCGGAATCTAAAGGAGTTACGGGCACTACATGGTGGCGGGTTTATTCGAGATAACACGCGCAACCATACTACAGATCTGGACGTTTGTCAATAGTAAACTTAAGTTCAATGGTATGAATGGCGTGGAAGGAAAATTCAAAAACCGCACCCTTTGCAAATCGCAAAGAGTGCGGCACCCTACAAAGCACAGGCCTGGCAGGAGCCTAACCTGCGAAGGCGGTGCCACCCGCCCCTCGCGCCCCTTTCACCGCTGGGGCGCGCCAGTTATTCTCTGGAGTTGAATGCTGAACTCCTTTATGGATTCTGGTTCTGCTATGATTATGCCGCCATTATCACCCGATCTCCAAGTCTTGTAGCCGCTTGCAGTCACTTCGACTCTGAAGGGCTTTGATGGCACCACGAACTCAAAATGAGCCTGCTCGTCCGGACCAGTTGAGATGTACAGGCGCGGATCGTCTCCTCGGGTCAGGCGAATTCGTGAGTCTTTCACGGGATGACCGCTCAGGGCGTCGAGGATTGACCCTGTGAGTTTTCCGCCTTTGATCAGCCGAACCGTGATGCTTGGCGTTAACTTGCTTTCCTCGACGTGAACTCGAGGCAAGGCACTAAGGTCGGTTGCCAGGGCGGCGGTTCCAGTGTCAGGATAGAACGCTTCCTCTTTGGACGCACATATAACGTTTTCGCCGGTGACCAGGTGCTCCAGGGTGAAATCTCCGTTCTCGTCGGTGGTGACAAAGAGTAGCTTCCCAGTAGGAGCGTCCTCTGTCTTGACAGGCTCAGCGTACACTTTTGCTCCCGGCAAGGGCTTCCCTAGTTCATCCACCACCTTTCCTTGAACGGCTCCATAGCCTGAACGTCCCTGGGCTAAGAAGCGTGTTTCAGAGGGAAGTTGCCCCGGTTGTGTCAGGGGGGAAAGCAAGAGTAAAATGATTGAATTCCGGAGATGTTGGGTCAACATATTCCCTCCTTACGGGTATATGTACGTTCCCGCACTAAAACCTGCTGTGTTGCCGCCAACTGAAATCGAGTCATTATGAACAATTACATCGCCTGGTGTCGCGATTACAACTGCTGTCCCTCCGCCAGGAGGACACCATAGCCATTGCTGCTTCGTGTATGTAACACCGCAAGAGCCGCCTACCGAATTGCAGCCAATCCATAGTTGGTCCGTGAAGATTCCATTCGTATCGGTTGAGCAGGTTTCGTTCGTTCCGGGGTTTCCGTTGTTACAGGTATTGGTCGACTTGTTGGCGAACTGCTCCTTCGATTGAATCGTTCCCACGGCCCGGTCATTGACATCAACCTCTTGATACCTAATTAGCCTCCGTGAGGTGGTTGGGCAGCCACTGCTTGGGGAATATGTATCGGAAAGCACTTTGAGGTGGTGTGGCGGACCGACGTTGGCGCCGCCGCTGGGGTTGAAGGACTGTAGAGGGCAAGCAGGTGGACGTAGGACGCCTTGCAACGTGCCGGTGGTACTGGATGTTGTTGAGCCGACGGAGACACCGGAATGCGTTCCATAGTAGTTAACGGTGGCGATAGCCGTGTTCGCGCTGGTCCACCCATTCCAGAAAGAATCGCTAACGTCGTCCCAGGTTAGGTAGCAGTTTTCGTAGGCGGTCACCCCTTGTCCGGCCGTGGACTGAAAGGGAACGCCCAGGGGATCGTAGAAGACGTTGATCCATCCCCTTGAATAACCACAGCAAGTGCCGCAGCCGTAGGCCACGTGGCCGTAGGTCTTATCGTAGATAATCTTGCCCTCGAAGAGGGCGCCAACGCCCTTGTTGGTGAGATCGCGAAATTCGTAAGAGCCGGAGGCGAGGTCCATCGGGAGCGCCTTGCCGCTCTTATCGGGGACCTGTTCGCGGATTAGCTTGCCTACGTCGATCCACATCTGTTCATCCGGCTGGAGGGTCTGCTCCAGATCGTAGCGCTGGGTTCCTTGATTATAGAAGATGGTGAAGGCGGCTTGGGTTGGTTTCGTGCCGCCGTTGCCCGCGGTGATGATGGAACTGTGGTAGGGGTCGTACTCCCACATGCCACCTTCCCATTTGAAGGTCAGCTGATCGGAGAAAGGCGTTTGGGCGCCGTATTTCAGAGTCTCGTCGTAGCTGGCTGCGACGGCCATGAGTTCGTCTGGCTTACTGTTGGTGGTGATTGTGACGGAGGTCCAGTTTGGGGAATCGAGACGAGGTAGTCATCAGCTTTTCCTTACCTGCGGGGGCTTTAGTTAGGCAAGGCTATTCGCGTTGCAAGCGGATCGTCAGGTTCAGCACCTCGCCCGATTTCAGCGAGATTACGCCCTCCTTCCCGCGCCATTTGTCGCCGCCGTAGTGCCACGGCTTGTACCCCTTGGCTTCAAAGGACGCGCGGAACGGCGCTGGAGGCACCAACAAATCATCTTTGGCAAGTGCGCTTGTGCTGTAAGACTCCGTTTGGTCAAGGCGGGTGAAAACAAATCCGCCTAGAACTGGCTTTCCGTCCTCGTCCACAACTTCGTAATTTAGGTGCGCGGCCTTAACGCCAACATGCACCACTACGCCCTTGGTCGTTTCACCAGGCTTAACCTCGACGGTCGGGAACTCCTGATCGGGCATGAGGTAAAAGGCGAAGAATGCGTACGGATATCCCTCGCTGTTCTTATGCGCCGACAGCCACACCTTTCCCTCTGGAAGGTGCAAGCTAAATTCCCCATTTCCGTTAGCTTGATACTGCATGACATCCCGCGTCACTCCTTTTGCTTGAGTGTAAGACGTGACGGTTGCATCCGCTAATGGCTTGCCATTAGCGTCAACCACGACGCCCTCAACAGTCCCCCATTTAACCTCCGCTGTAAGTTGTGGGGCTTGACCGAAGCAGGCGGTCGCGGCCATCACGAGGTAAGCTGCTAATAGACGTGCTCTCATAGTATCTCCTAATGGCATCCCGTGCTGTTACAGATCGTCCCTACGCTGAAGCTGGTGGAGTTTCCGTCGACCGTCACCAGATTGCTCTTGGTCGTTCGCGGCGACACCCAGAGCGTGTTGCTTCCTGAGGCTGCGCATGCAGACCATGTGGAAGTCACGGTAAATCCACACCCACTTGAACGTCGTAGCTGGCTGCGACGGCCATAATTTCGTCGGGGAGAGCATTGCTGGTAAGGGCAACCGAGGTCCAGTTTGCCTGTTTCGGCAGGATCGCACTGTCTTGGAGTGCGGCAACATCGATCAGGAGGGTCTGGTAGGGGAGCAGGTGGAGTTGAGGTCCGGGCGCTTTCCCCGTCGAGCTGGCCGTGCGCCAGTTGAAGCGGAGAGCGGCATTCAGGGGCTTGGGAGTGGTATTGCGAATGAAGAGCTGCGGGTGAAGGGTGGTGCCGGGCGGGAAGGCCAACGCCGGGTCGGGGCTGGAGAGAGCGAGCATGGGGGCGCGCAGGGTCCAAACGCCCGTCGCCGCGTAATCGCGTTCCTGCAATTTGGTCTGCGGGTCGTACTCAAACATCTTCAAGATGGCGGAGAAACCAGCGGTTTCGTCGAAGAGGAAATGCAGCGTGTCGAGCGAGCCAGCGTGAGCGGGGGCGGAAACCTTGATGCCGCCATAGGAGCCAGCAAGTCCGGCAGCCTCCAGAAGCTTGCGGACCGAAAACCGAGTGGTCGCGTAGCGACCAAGAAGGACCCTCTGCTTATTTTCTTTGCCACTCGCGTCGTAAAGCGATAGGTTGAGCGGCAATACGTTTTGGCCCTGGTTCGTGAGAATGAGGTAATCGCCGGTGGTGTCCTTGGGCAGCCACCAGACACCCTCGCGGCTGCCTGCTTGAAACTCCTCGGACGGTCCCATGGCGTCGATATGGAAAGCGACGGGATGGCCCGTTTCGCGGACCATTTCGGCGGCATACAGGGAGCGCTGGGAGGGGGAACGATACCGGAGGGCGAGAGAGCCGTAGGTGCCGAGGAGCTGCGGAGCGGCGGCGGCAAAGGTGGCGGAGCCAAGGTCAATCGACTTGACCTCTTGTGGCTTAATGGTCACGGGAGCGAGGCTAGTTTCCGCACCGTCGGCCAGTCGGAGGACTGGAGTCACGGTGAGATCTTGGGCAACAGCATTGTTGCGGAGTTGCAGTTCGCTGGTCCAGCCGGTTTCTGTAGTCCAGTAGGCGATAGCTTGTTCCTGGTCGACTGCCGGAGGCTGGGGCGGTATGGGGCGCTGCACGGGCTTAGGAGGCGGGCCGGGAGGGGCTTGGGCGAACACCGCGCTCGACGTGACAAACAGCGTAAGAATGAGGAAAAAGGGATTGCGGCGGAGGGGGGACATCGCGATGACCTCCTTAGACGTGGCGGTGACCGTACTGCTTTTCTAGTTACGTGTCAAGCATAAACTTTATGTCACCGAGACATAAATTAGGGACAGCAAGGATCAAGGTAGGGCTGGTAGGTCAGTCGAATCGCAGGGCGACCATGGGGTCGACGCGCGCGGCGCGTCTTGCAGGGACGTAGGAGGCGAGGACGGCTACGAGGAACAGCACCAGCGCGGTGATCGCGGCTGAGACCTCCAATTCCCACAACGGGACTTCTGGGGACTCAGCGAGATTTCACATGATTGCATAACGGTGTCGGCTCCCTCGACCTGAGTACACTTTGGTTGCTTGACGACCAGAGGCTCGGGGGGAAGGAGCCGACACCGTTATGAAATCATCTTCGTACAGAACTTCGGGCACTTCCCTGGTAAGGCGTTGGTAATCGGGACACACGCTGCTGCGCGGAGTAATATGGTTTTCCGCCAGGCCCGAAGTGAATGCTTCCATCCAAGGAGAAGCCCGATGAGAGCACGGTATTACACCTCAGTCACTACGATTTGTACGGTGTTGTCCTGGGTGGTGCTTGGAGAAGCACAAGTGCAGCAGCAAAAGGCGCCAGTGCGTCTTTTCAACACTGCCAAGCAGAAACTCACCGAGGGTAAGCAGATTGTCGGCGCCACCGTTTTCTCTCCTGACCCGAACATCTATTGCGCGATGGCAAATGCCGGATACGATTATCTGTGGATCGAGATGCAGCACAGCCCTCTAACATTTGAGGAAGTTGCCAGAATGATTTGGGCTTGCAGAGGAGCTTCGGCGGTGCCTTTTATTCGCGTGGCGGACGCAACGGAGAGCGATATCCAAAAAGCGACCGACATCGGCGCTGTCGGAATTATCGTTCCCACGGTTGACACCGTGGAGAAGGCTCAGGCAGCCGTGAAGTGGTCTAAGTATCCGCCCGAGGGTCGACGCAGCCAAGGCAACGGCCAGTACGGGGCCCTGTGGGGAGGCGACTACCGCCAAATAGCCAATGACAACATGGTGGTGGTTATCATGATTGAGACTCCTGTTGGTGTGGAAAACGCCGAAAAGATTGCATCCGTTCCGGGGATCAACGTCATCTTCGCTGCGAGCACGGACCTAGGTAATTTTTCCGGCCATCGGCAAGGCGACAAGGAATATGAAGCCATGGTCACGAGAATCCACGACGTAACACTGCAGCACGGGCTCAGGTTAGGGGGCCCTCAGGCCTGGAAGGGTCGCCCGGGATTCAGCTTCTTCCAGGGTCCCGGCGAGGCACAACTCATCCAGGCCGGTGCGCACGTTAACCTCGCGCCCAACCCTACCCGTCGAGACGCACAACCGGCGCTCGCCCCGATCGAAGGCGATAAGCCGCAAATTTGACCTCACCGGCGAACACGCTTGAGAAGGGCGGGCCCAACCGGAGGCCTGGGCCTTTAGGGTTTGCCTGGTTCCTTAGCCGGACTTTCCGGCGCGGTTGCCGTTCTGCGGTACACAATCTTCTTCGTCCCGCCTTCACAGCTACCGACCACCTTTCCCTCCACGCCCTGGTCCTTCGGCACTATTTCCAGCGAGTACGACTTGACGCCCTTTGCGTCCAGTTTGGTTGCGATTTCAGACTTCAGCTCTTCACAAGGCTTTGCTGCCTGCGCGTAACTGCACGCCGGCACAAATAACATAGCAGCGAATGTTAGCCACATTCTCATCCTGGGATCTCCTTTGTCGGGAATTGAGGGCCTACGTCCAGCGTATCAAAGCGCATCTCGACCGGGCGTTTCCCTTGCATTTGTCGTCCCGATTTAGTCAACGATAAGGGTCGGTGCTGTAAACCTGATTGGCTCCAGTCGGATCTTTTTCGCAAAGTTATCTCGGGTAGCGATGGCTTTTTTCCGCGGCGCCTGAAAGGCGTCGCTCGCCCGACCCTTCGAGGCTCAGGATAAACTGAAAGTAAGCGGCTTCCACCTGCTTTAGCCGGGTTGAAGCCCGGCGTCTACAGTGGCACAACCGAACTTAGGAGCTCACTCCATGGCCAGGGCGTGGATTTGATTGCCGCTGACTTTCACTTCGATGCCGTAGGGCGGGCGGGGATCGTGTCCTAGGACGATGGCGCCGCGCACCAAAATGTTTCCAGATGTCTCCTTGAGTTGAAGGGGATCAAAGATGGTGTGGCTGCAGGGATTAACGACCATGGGGTGAGTTGCCTGGAATCCGTAATCCGACGAAAGCTTCGCGACGTCATCAATGTACTCAAACTGGCACTGATTAAAGGGCGCTTCCAGGGAAAATGCCCAATAGGACTTGCTTTGTGCCGCGGGCCCGGGCAAGCGAATAATTAGCGCTGGAACGTACTTGGAGAGGGTCAAACTGCGGAAGAAAAACCTTTTTGAAGACCAGGGCCGCGCTAATTCGCCGACGGTGGCAACTTCAGGATGCAACTGGGAAGCGTAAAGCGGCTTGTTCGCGGAGTCGAGGTCCGCGCTCCGCGGCGGCGAGTAAGGAGCGCTATCCTGGCGAGGGGGCAAGGCGTCCGAATCGGGTCGATGCATGCTGCTGATCGATCTGACGGCGAATGAGCCGAGCATGAACAGCAGGATGAGGCCGGCGCCGATTGTCGCGAGGCGCTTGACGTTGGCAAGGTTCGACTTTGCCGGTGGGCCTGCGTAAACGCCTGCCACTTGCGGCTCTGCGTCTGCTCGAAGATTGTCGCCGGGAGTATCGATCGAACGCGGAATCGGTTTGGCGCGCGGCGGAGCTGGAGGGGTGGGGCGCGCTTCGACACCGGGAATTCGTGGCATCTCCACGTAGTAGTTCTTGTCTACCTTTTTGTGAATTGGGGGCCGCGGCGGCGGAGTGCTGATCGGAGCTTCGGCGTTTGTGGGGGCGGCGATTAAGCCCGGCCGGTAATTCTTCAGATCGTCGAGCAATTCGCGGCAGTTTTCGTAGCGGAGATGCCGACTTTTGGCCAGCGCTTTCAAGATGGCGCTGCTGACGCCCAGCGGAATACTGGGATTCAGCTGGTGTGGCGGCACGGGCTCTTCGTTGAGAATGTGGTACAGAACTGTGGCGATATCCTGGCCGCGAAACGGCTTTTGTCCGGTGGTCATTTCGTACAGCATCACGCCGAGGGAAAAGATGTCCGTGCGGCCGTCCATGGCTTTGCCCTTGATCTGCTCTGGCGACATGTAGCCGGGCGTGCCCATGGCGGAGGTCTGCTGCGAGGCGCCGTATTGCAAGATCTTGGCGGTACCGAAATCAGTGATTTTCACAAGATCGTCGGCAGTCAACATGATGTTGGCCGGCTTGATGTCGCGATGCACCACACCGTGGTCGTGCGCGAACTGTAGCGCGGAGCAAACCTGCTCCATGATGCGCAGGAGACGGGGAACCGAAAATTTCTCGCCAGAATCCAGCATGGATTGCAGACTTTTGCCGTTCACCAATTCCATGGTGATGTAGTAGACGCCGTCGGATTCGCCAACGTCGTAGATCACGACAATGTTGGGATGCGTGAGGAGCCCCGCGGCGCGCGCCTCGGTTTGGAAACGCTCGACTAATTGGGCATGGGACATTCCCGTGCCCTCTTCGGAGAGCCGGATAGTCTTGACGGCAACGATGCGGCCGATCAGCGGGTCTTTAGCGCGATAGACCACACCCATGCCGCCGCGGCCGAGCTCGCCGAGGATTTCGTACCTGCCGGCTTTGGTGGCTGTGACCATCTTCCTATTCCCAAGGAATAGACGCAAAACGGCTTACTGTGCACCTTCGCGCCGTTCTTTGCAGAGGTCAATGCCCCTCTGAACGAGTGTTTCGCAGTCGCCACGAGCGGAGTTGCGGGAGTGCGCGCGTGTGAGTTTAGTCTTACCCGACCTAGGTCCTGATCAGTCAAACCTTAGTGCGACCATGGGGTCGACTCGCGCCGCGCGTCTTGCCGGTACATAGGATGCGAGCACCGCTACGATCAACAGGACCAGCGCTGTGACCGCCAGAGTTGCTGGGTCCGTCGCGCTCACACCCACGAGGAGGCCCCTTAACACGCTCTTCAATACCAGCGCCAGAGCGAGACCGATCGCCAGCCCCACCGCGGCAAGCCTTAATCCTTGCCGCATGACCATCGCCACAACGTCACTGCCGCTGGCGCCGAGCGCCACGCGAATTCCGACCTCTTGCGTCCTTTGCGCCACCGAGTACGAGATCACGCCGTACAGCCCGACGGCCGCGAGTATCAGAGCGAGTGCCGCGAACCCGCCCAGCAGCATCATGTAAAAGCGCCGCTGGCCCAAGGAGGCGGAAACCAGCGTTTCCATGGGCACCGGCTCACCAACCAGGGCATCACGATCTATGGCTTGCACGACTTTGCGCGCTGCTTGCATCAGCCCGGCGGGGAATCCCTGCGTGCGCATCACGACAGCCGCAGAATCCATGCCCGACTGGGCCAGCGGCACGTAAAAGGTCGGCGGCACCGGAGCGTCGACGCCGAAGTGGCGCACGTCTCCCACGACGCCCACGATCTCGCCTTCATTTTTTTCGTACCCGCCACTCGCGCCGAACTTGATCTTCTGGCCGATGGCGTCGCCCGCCGGAAAGAACATGCGGGACGCCGTTTCACTGATCAGCAAAACGCGCGCTGCTCCCAGCCGGTCGGCTTCCGCGAACGCGCGTCCCTGCCGCAGCGGAATGGCCAGGGTGCGGAAATAGTCCGGAGAAGCAAATCGCAGCTCGGCTGAGGGTTCATCCTTCTCCGGCACGCTGCGGCCCTCGACGCGAAAGCTGCTACTGAAATCGTCGCCGGAAAGCGGCAGCGGAGTCACTGCGGCGACCGATGCAACGCCGGGCAAGCTTCGCAACTGAGTGAGCGCTTGGTCCCAATAGCTTTGCAGGGCGGCACTGTTCTTGTAATGCGCGTCCGGAACAGCAATGCTCATGGTCAATACGGACTTGGGATCGAAACCGGGACTGAGCGAACTCAGCCCGACGAAGCTGCGCACCAGCAGCCCGGCTCCTGCGAGCAGCATCATGGACAGCGCGACTTCCCCGACGAGCAGGGCGCCGCGCAAGCGCCCGGCCTCGCGGCTCGGCGACATGGACATTCGCAGCAAGCCGGCTGCGTCCAGCGCCGAAGAGCGCAGCGCTGGTATGAGCGCGAACAGCAGCGCGCACGCGATGGACATGCTCATGGCGAACGCCAGCACCGGTCCGTTCAACGCAACGCTCGCGAGCCGTGGGATGTCCGCCGGCCCGAAGTGCACGATGGAGACCAGAGCCCAATGCGCCAAGAGCAGGCTGGCACCGCCGGCCAGCAGCGCCAGCAGCAAACCTTCCGTTAACATCTGCCGCACCAGCCGCGAGCGTCCCGCGCCCAGGGCGCGCCGCATGGCCAGCTCTCGATGGCGCACCGTCGCGCGCGCCAGCAGCAGGTTGGAGATATTGGCGCAGGCGATCAGCGCCACTAACCCGACGGCCCCCAAGAGCACCAGCAGCGCCGGACGAATGTCGCTGACCAGGGCGGCGCTCCAGAGTTGCGCGCGCACACCCCACTTGCCGTCCTTATCGGGATAGAGTTTCCGCAATTGCGCCATGATCGCGGACAAATCGTCGTTGGCCTGCGCCAGCGTCACACCACTCTGCAGCCTTCCGAGCACCGCCAGGTAATGCGCGCCGCGCTGCGTCATCACCTTGTCGTCGAACCCGATCGGCGCGAACGCGTCACTGCCGGAGAGCGGAAAACGGAAATCGGCGGGCATTACGCCAATGATCGTGTATGGCTCGCTGTCCAGTTGGATTGTTTTTCCGATCGCGTCCGCTGCTCCGGCAAACGCCGCCTGCCACAAGCTGTGGCTCAGAATAACTACATGATTTGCGCCCTTGCGGTTCTCCTCCGGCGCGAACTCGCGGCCGAGCATTGGTTCCGCCTGAAGCGTGGAAAACATTCCGGCCGTTGCCATCACGGCGCGGACGCGCTTGGCCTCGCCTTGACCTGTCAACGCAAACTCGCCCGTGTGGTAGGCGAACATCGAAGAGAAGGAGCGGTTCTGGTCGCGCCAATCGAAAAAATCCGGCGGCGATGACGTGTAACTCGTGAGCGTGCCGTTGCGATCCCAGGTGGAAGCCACACGCACGATTTCGTTGGCATCGCGATAGGGCAGCGGCCGCAATAGCACGGCCTCGATCACGCTGAACATCGCGGTGTTCGCGCCGATGCCCAGCGCCAGAGCCAGCACCGCCACGCTCGTCAACGACGGATTCTTGCGCAGCATGCGCAGGCCGTAGCGCAGATCCTGGAGAAAGCTCTCGATGCGCGTCTCCCAGCCGACCTCGCGGACCTGCTCCTTCAGGGCTTCCCTGCTGCCCATCTCCATCCTCACTTCGCGCGCGGCTTCTTCGCGCCCCATTCCCTCGCGCATCTTGTGCTCGACGGCGCTCTCCATATAGCAGCGCAGCTCTTCATCCAGCTCTTGTTCCACGCGCTGCTTCCCGAACAGCGCCCGCAGCCCGCCACTGATGATGTTGACGAGACGCATCACACTTCTCCTGACGTTGCTTCCAGAATGCGCGCAATCGCGGCACTTTGCGTCTGCCATTCGCGAGCTTCGCTTTTGAGTTTCTTCCGTCCCGCATCGGTCAGCATGTAATACTTCGCGCGCCGGTTATTTTCAGTGGCGCGCCACTCGCCACGAATCCACCCTTGCCGCTCCAAGCGCCGGAATGCGGGAAACAATGAGCCGGCATTCACCTGAAAGACGCCCTTGCTGATCTGCTCGATGCGCAAGCCCACTCCGTAGCCGTGCATCGGTTCGAGGGCCAGAGTTTTCAGGATGAGCATGTCCAGCGTCCCCTGCACGACACTTCCAGGCTTTTGCGGGGTGGCCATTTTCGTTTCCTCTAGATTAACTAGAGGAGAATAGCCAGGTTCTCTAGATTGTCAAGAGGAAATTGCGAAACGCAGCGAAGAACACGGGGGAAAAGGCCTCACTCCTGAAGGGGTGAGCTACAGACTACGCCTTGCGGTGGAAGAGGCGGGAGACGAAGGATTTGTCGGAGTCGGGCTTGGAATCGCGGTTGGTTTCGAGGGCGGCGAGGCGCTCGATGGCTTTGGTGTGCTCGGGATCGATTTCGAGGATGCGGCGGTAGAGCGGCACGGCGCGCCAGGGGAGGCGCATGACTTCGTAGAGCTCGCCGAACTGGAAATAGGTGGAGGTGTTCCATTGGTCGAGCTCGATGGCCAGGGAGAAGTGACGGAGGGCGTCCTGGCGATATTGGGGGATAGCGGCGAGGCTGCGCGCGAGCATGGCGTGGTGCTTTGCGACGTCAGGTGCGATCTCGACGCATTTGCGCAACCAGAGAATCGAGCCGGCGAAATTGCGGGCGCGGAGCGCCTGCTTGGCGCGGGTGAGGCAGTCGTCGACGGTTTCTTCGCTCTCGGTTTTTTCCTGGCCAAGGGTAAAAGCGCCGGCGGCGGCGATTTGCTTGTCGTATGCGGCGCGTTTTTGGTCGTCGACTAAAGTTTTGTAGGCGATGGTGAGGCGGCCCATCAAATCCTGGAGCAAATCCAGCCATTCGCTGTGGCCCATGTGGCGGTCGGGGTGAAACTTGCGGGCCATGCGATGAAAATTTTCTTTGACGCGCTCGGGCGGGGAGATGGCGGTGACGCCGAGCAGCTCGTAGTGGGTGGCTTTGCCGGCAAGGGCGAGCAGGGCACGGATTTCTTCTTCGAATTTTTTCACGTCGAGCAAATCCTCGGCCGGCGGCGGGGATTGCGGCTCAGGAGCGGCGGCCACTGGTGCGGGCGGTTCGGGAGCAGGTGCTGCGGCTTGTGACGACGCTTGCTGGGCGGCTCGCGTGGCGCTCTCCTCCGTCTGCTCGGCTGCGGGCGCGCTGATTACTGCACCGAGAACTAGCAATGCGTAGAGAGCGCGGGGGGCGGCGTCTTTGGGGACAGTACAGTTTGCAAGGAAATCCTTTGCAGAGACAGGATGCGAAATAGAAGCGAGGAGGCGGCGTTCGCTGGCGTCGAGCTCGACGGCCTGGTAGCGGAGCAGCGGATCGGGCGAGAGGTCGATGCGGAGACCGGCATCGGCAGCGAGATGTTCGAGCGGAAGATCCTTGGCGCGGCGGACGGCTTCAAGCAGGAGTTTACCGAGAGGAACGGGAATGCCGATTTCTGGGACGACGTTTTTTTCGAGCGAGCTGAAGAAATAAAAGCGGCCGGAAGGATAGTCCAGGACCGACGAGGTGATTTGCGTTAACTGGCGCTGCACCCAGGCGACGACTTGCTCGACGGTGAAGATGCCCATTTCGGCGATTGCGGAACCGAAGCGCTGGCCGGTCTTCACCAGATCGGCGGTTTCTTCAAACTGGCCTTGCGTGAGAGCGCCCTCGCGCAGCATCATTTCGCCGAGGCTGTCCTGGCGGTCGCTGCTGGTGGCGAAGACGAGCTGGCCGCCGTCGAAAAAGAGGTGGCGCTCGACGCGTCCAAGGACAAGCTGGAGCTGACCAGTGAGGCGAGCGGAATAAATTTTGTTGAGTAACGCGAAGAGCTCGTGGTGCGTTTTGATTTCGCCGGAGTCAAGAGGAAGGGGGCCGCGTTCGAACCAACTGGAAGGCGCAGGGACCGTTTCGAGACGCGACTCTTCGGCAAGCTGCTTGACGAAGCGATGCAGGCGGGCGCGGTCGTCGGAACCCATGTGCACGAATTGCACGCCCATGCCGTGGCCAGAGCGCCCGTGCCGAACGATGGCGCGTGCACGGACTTCGCCGCCGGGCACATCGAAAAGCATTTCCACGTGGGTGCCGGCGGAAAGCGGATGCGCCACGAGAAGAAACACTCCGCCTATGCCCAACTCCTCGGCGTTCGAGACGTTGCGCTTCCCCGCGCCTTGCCAGCCCACCAGCAGGTCTTTGGGCGCCCTGTAGCGCGGATGGCGGCGCCGCTCGTGTTTTGCAATTTCGATGGTAAATCCTTACAAACAGCTTCATATGGCGCGGGCCGGAAGGGAAGGGGCGGTGCCGTATGACGCACCTATGGATGCGGATTCAGCAGGAAGGTGACGTTTTAGGCTGCTATCACGTGGTGGGGGACATTGTTTGACTTGGCCGCAGGCGCGGCTGCCAGTCGAGTTCGCGGCACATTTTCTCTCCGCTGGCGACTGACACCGCGGGGTCGCCGCGGCGCACCGCATCGATCACTTCGCGGATGGAGTGACCGGCGCCAGTGCCGGATGGGATCGCCCGGATAGACTCAGGTCAGGCGTTCCGTTAGGCGGAGAAAGGAAGATGCGCCGGATGTAAAAACGGCGGTAGTCATGAGGCGCAAGTAGCCTACGACAGAAGCGAGAGCTTTCGGAAGTTGAGCCGTCTGCAATCGCGCGGAGTGCAGGACGCGCGGGCTATAATCGGAGGGCACGACGATTGGTTACGAAGGGCACGGGGCGCGCGGAGAAGAGGAGAGGGGGATGGCAACATTCTGACCATTTTTACAACGGGGAAGGCGTTTAGGGGGCATAGCGGGGTGATCCAGCGGAACGCGCTGACGAGCTGGACGCGACTGCATGCGGACGCCGAGGTGATTTTGTTTGGGGATGATGCGGGGGCGGCGGAAATCGCGCGGGGGCTGGGCTTGCGTCACGAGCCACGCGTGGAGCGGAACCGCTTTGGGAGCAAGCGGTTGGATTACATGTTTGCGCGGGCGCAGGAGATGGCGCGGCACGAGGTGCTGTGCTACTGCAACTGCGACATCATTTTGTTGCCGGAATTTTGCGAGGCGCTGGAAAGAGTGCGCGGGCGGCACGAGCGATTTCTGATGGTGGGACGGCGGTGGGATACGGACATCCGCGAGGCGCTGGACTTTGGCAATCCGGCGGGGGGCGATGCGGCGTGGAGCACGCGCGTGAAGGAGTTGGCTCGGAAAGAGGGAGTGCAGCAGCCGGGATGGTCGATCGACTATTTTGCGTTTCGGCGCGGATTTTACGGGGAGATTCCGGCGCTGGTGATCGGGCGAGTGTGGTGGGACCACTGGCTGGTGTGGAAGGCGCGCGAGGAAGGCGCGGCGGTTGTGGATGCGTCGGAGGTGGTGACGGCGATCCACCAGAACCATGACTATGGGTATCACCCAACGGGAGCGAAAGGGGTGTGGACGGACGAGCAGGCGAAGGAGAATTACGAGCTTGCAGGCGGGCGCTGGCACCTGCTGACGATTGATGATGCGACGCACATTTTAGGCGGCGACGGGGAGCGCGGGAATTTGCGGCGGCTGTGGGCGCCTTATTGGAGATATTTAAGGCCGCGAGTGGTGCCGGCGTGGTTCGCGGTACTGGATTTCACGCGACCGCTGCGCCATGCGCTGGGGATGCATGCGAAGCGGACGCCCGCGGTGCAGCGACGAGAGATCGAATAGCCGCACCCGGTTATGACCCTACGATGAAAATTCTGGTCACTGGCAGCAGCGGACTGATTGGCTCTGAGGCGGTAGAGCATTTCGACCGCCAGGGGCACGAAATGTTCGGCGTGGACAACAATATGCGCCGGGAGTTCTTCGGTCCCGCGGGCGACACGCTGTGGAATTTGGAACGCCTGAAGAATACGGCGAAGCGGTTCACGCATGCGGCAATCGATATTCGCGATCGCGCTGCAATCGAAGAACTGTTCAGCGCGCAACGATTCGACATGATTGTGCACTGCGCGGCGCAACCTTCTCACGACAAGGCGCGGGAAATTCCTCTCCTGGATTTTGAAGTCAATGCGCTGGGCACCGTCAACCTCCTCGAAGCGACACGGCAACATTGCCGCGAGGCCGTGTTCGTGTTTTTGAGCACCAACAAAGTTTATGGCGATGCCCCCAACGAAATTCCCATGAAGGAGCTCGAAACGCGGTACGACTACGCGCGGCCGGAGAATTATGACGGCGTCGACGAAACTTGCCGGATCGACCGCACGTTGCATTCGCTATTCGGCGCGTCCAAAGCTGCGGCCGATCTCGTAGCGCAAGAATACGGGCGCTACTTCAACATGAAAGTGGGCGTGTTTCGTGGCGGCTGCTTAACCGGGCCCTCCCATTCGGGAGTCGAGTTGCACGGTTTTCTCTCTTACCTGGTGAAGGTGACGCTGACGCGTGGACGCTACACTGTGTATGGTTACAAAGGCAAGCAGGTGCGCGACAACATTCACAGCCACGACGTGGTGCGCGCGATTGAAGAGTTCGCCGCTAATCCGCGGCCGGGCGAAGTTTACAATTTGGGCGGCGGGCGTGAGAACAGTATCTCGATGTTGGAAGCAATCGCGAGCATCGAGCAATTGACCGGGCGCAAGCTGGATTGGCGTTACGTCAATGAGGCCCGCAAGGGCGACCACATCTGCTACATTTCCAATCTGGCGAAATTCCAACGCGATTATCCCAACTGGAAGATTACGCGCAGCATCGATGCTATTCTGGAGGAGATGGTCGCGTCCCAGCGCGCCCACTCGCCAGTGAGTTAGAGAGAGCTGTGCCAAGACCTTTCGTCAGCGTTCTAATTGACACGTACAACCACGAGCGCTTCATCGAGCAGGCGATTGTAAGCGCGCTGGAGCAGGATTTCCCGGCCTCAGACCGGGAAATTATCGTGGTGGACGACGGCTCGACGGACCGCACGCCGGGACTCATCGGCAAATTCCAACCGCAAGTGCGCTTGCTTCGCAAAGTCAACGGTGGGCAGGCCTCCGCCTTCAACGTCGGCATTCCCGAGTGTACGGGCCAGATCATCGCGTTCCTGGACGGCGACGATTGGTGGGCGAGCGAAAAGCTACAGAAAGTGGCTGGTGCGCTGTCCGCCGATGCTGGATGCGGAATCGTAGGGCATGGCATCGCGAACGCGTTTGAAGACGGAAAGAATACGCTAGATGCTGTGGAGAAAGCAGAACGCCTTCGTCTCAATTCGGTTGCTGCCGCGCGCTTATTCCGGCTGCGCAAGAGCTATCTGGGAACGAGCCGAATGACGGTGCGAGCAGAAATCGCGCGGCAAATCTTGCCAGTTCCAGAAATGCTGACGATCGAAGCCGACGAGTATCTGTTCACACTCGCGGCCGCGCTCAGCGACCTGGTGATTTTCCCGGACGTTCTGACCTATTACCGGCAGCATGGGGCGAATCTGTACAACGCGGCCGGAGGGAACGCGGATGGGCTGCGACGGAAGCAGCTCGTGATGGCGGCGCTGGCCGCAGTGCTGCGCGGCGAATTACCCGCGCGGGGCTTGCCCGGTGACGCCGTGGAATGCGTGTGCGAGATCATCGAAAACGAGGCGCAGCAAATGCGCCTGATGCTGGACGGCGGGGCGCCGTGGGAAACACTGCGCGTCGAGAATGCAATATACGGCATCATGCATGGTGATGCCCCGCTGTCTCATCGTGCCTTTCGCTTCGCGACAATGGTTCCGTCGCTGGTATTGCCGCCGCGATGGTTTTACTCGAGCCGCCGTTGGATCGGGGAGCGAACTTGGTATAGGCGCATCAGACAAAAGTTTGTGCCAGCTCCGAAGGTCACGTCCGTTGCCGGAGCGGAGGAGTTCAAGGCGTGAGCCTACGCACGGAATATGATGCGTGGCATCAGCGTATTTATGAAAGCGATCCTGAGCACGACGATGCTTCGAGCCCGTGGTACGACCTGGTACGTAAGACGATTGGTCCAGTTGTGGGTCTGCAGATCCTTGAAGTGGCGTGTGGCCGAGGGGGGTTTGTGCGAGAACTGGCGCGTGCGGGGGCAAGCGTAGCAGGATGTGACTTTTCGTTCTCCGCGCTACGCGTGGGCAAATCCAAACTGGGTGGAAACGGTTTAAAGAAAGTTGGCGACCGACTGGTGCAAGGCGACGCGCAAAAATTGCCCTTCGCAGACGCCTCCTTTGACGTCGTGATTTCTTGCGAGACGATCGAGCATCTGCCCAATGCGCAGAGTGCGTTGAACGAAATGCACCGCGTAGCGCGGCCTGGCGGCCGCCTGTTTCTGACCACTCCCAACTACCTGAATTTCATGGGTCTCTATGAGATCTACGCGATATTGCGCCATCCACGCCGCAAGGACGATCAACCATTTGATCGTCGCCAATGGTTCCCGCAGATACGACGCTGCATTCGACGGGCCGGCTGGGTGATTTCGTATAGCGACGGCACCGTGCATCAGTTTCCGTTCATACCTGGACGGAATCCTCTTACATTTCCTAAGCTAGAGGCCCACCACACGCTTCGCCGTTTACTTAGTCCCTTCGCGTACCACTATTTTGTGATCGCGCGAAAGCCGAGCGTAACATAAATGGAAATTCTGATTGGCGCGTCGGCACGCAAGCAGCGTGAGGTCGGACTCTCAGCGTCATGGATCACGAGTTCCTGACGGATGGTCCCAGCTCATAACGCCGGTCACCGGCTAAACATTCTCATGGGTTCGGGCGTACCGCGACGCCGGGAAGGGGGAGTCGCCGCGATCATTTACAACCTCGGGCGAGAGCTTGAACGCCTTGGTCATCAGGTCACCTATATTTTTCTCGATGATTTGGTGACGCCCGGTTCAGTGTCACCACGGTTCATCGATCTGGTCTTCTCGTACCGCTTGGCACGATACATCGCGCAAAATCGCAATAAATTTTCAGTGGTGAATCTTCATGCGCCCTGCGGAATGGTGTACGGCATAGGCCGAAGTTGGGCGAGGCGCAACGGATTGCCTCCGTATGTGATGACTTTGCACGGGTTGGAAGAGAGGCGCGTGCACGTGATGAGGCGAGAAGCCGACAAGGGACGCGCGTGGAATTTTGGCTGGAAGAATCGGATGTGGCATCGCTTTTACCATTTTCCGAGGTTTCGCTGCGCTATATGGACGGCGGACGGCGCGCACGTGTACAGCCGTGACGTTTGGAATTGCTTGGTGCTGAACTATGACCTGGATGACGACCGCGTCCGGTACATTGCCAACGGAGTGGAGCCGCGTTTCTTTGCAAGCAGACGATACGGCGTGAATGGCAAAGTACGGCTGTTGTACGCGGGAACGTGGCTGGACCAACGCGGAATTTTTTATATTCGAGACGCGCTGCGCAATATGGCGGCGCGAAAGCTCAGCTTTAGCATGACCTTCGCGGGACCGGGTGTTCCCGCGAATGAGATCTTGCGGTTTTTCGGAGATGCGCTTGCGGAGCACGTAACTATTCGCGATGTCGTTCCCGCTCAGCGTATGCAGGAGCTTTACGCGGAGCACGACATTTTTGTTTTCCCATCCCTCATGGAAGGCTTGCCTTCTGTCTTGTTGGAAGCAATGGCCGGTGGCATGCCGGTGATCACGACTGAAACCTGCGGAATGCCGGATGTCGTTGAAGACGGTTTCAACGGATTGCTGATTCCGCCAGCCGACGCGAGAGCATTAGAAGAGGGGATCATGCGATTGGCCAATTCGGAAGGGTTGCGCGCCAGACTGGGAACTGCCGCTAGCAACAGCATGAAACGTTATACATGGGAGAACTCCGCCCTCCGTGTGGAATCACTTTTTCTTCGGGTTCTGGGTGCGCGCCAAGAACATCATGATGAGAAATAATCGCGAATATAATCATTGGCAAGAAACGCTTGTCATCATCTCTTTGAAAGGTGCGTAGGAGCGGTATGTTGACGCTCGGCATCAACTATTCGCAGATGCACGATTCTTCGGCGTGCATTGTGCGCGACGGGGAGTTGCTCTTTGCCGTTGCGGAGGAGCGGATTAGCCGGCAGAAGCACGACTCGCGATTCCCACAACTGGCGATTCAAGCTTGCTTGGAGTTTGCGCGAGTTCGCGTCGAGCAGTTGGATGAAGTGTGCTTTGGATGGCAGACGGCCGGACCGGTTTACCGGCACGACCTAAAACTGTACGCGCTGGGGAAATGGCCGATTACGTATCTGAATGTGTTGAACTCTACGCGACACTTTGCCAGCATGTGGCACCAGGAATCCGGAGGCAGGCGATTTACGCAGCAATTTGGCGCGAGCAAGGCGCGGATGAGGTTTGTGGACCATCATCTTGCGCACGCGATTAGCGCTTACGCGTTTTCGGGATTTGAGGATTCCGCGGTTGTGGTGATGGACGGCCGGGGTGCTTGGGAGGCCACATCGATTTGGCGTGGAAGCAATGGTCGCCTGGAGCATGTTCTCACTATTCCGTTTCCTGATTCGGTTGGGTTTTTCTATAGCGAATTCACGGCCTATCTGGGATTTCAGCGCAACAGCGATGAGTGGAAGGTGATGGGCCTGGCGCCGTATGGCGAGCCCGGCGTGAAGCTCGATGCGTTCATCGAGCCGGAAGCGGCGCCTTATCGCGTGCAGGCGCGCCGGCTTTTCGGGAATGGCAATGGTTCGTTTTCAAGCGTAATTCCGCTGCTGGGTCCGGCACGCGAACCGGAAAGCGAGATCGACGCTCGGCACAAGAACATCGCGTGTGCCGTGCAGGACGCCTGCGAACTGGCGATGATGAGTGTAATGCGTATGGCGGTGGAGAAAACGCGCTGCCGAAATCTTTGCTTGGCTGGCGGCGTGGCGTTGAATTCAAAAGGCAACGGCAAGATCGCGGCGTCGGGACTTGTCGACAAAATCTTCGTGCAACCGGCTGCGTCAGATGATGGCGTGGCGCTTGGCGCCGCGCTTGCGCCTTATTTGGAAAATGGCCGTCTGCCGAGCAAGCTCATGCGCCATGCATACCTTGGTCCTGCGTTCGACGATTCCGCCATCGAAAGCACACTGCGCACCTATAAGCTGTCGTATACGCGCCTGAACGATCCGGCGGCAATCGGGGCAGAGCTCCTTTCGCAGGGTAAGATTCTTGGCTGGTTCCAGGGACGCATGGAATTTGGTCCGCGCGCGCTGGGAAACCGCTCGATTCTGGCCGACGCGCGCGATCCCGAGATGAACTCCAAGGTCAACAATGCGGTGAAGTTTCGCGAATGGTGGCGGCCCTTTGCTCCTTCACTGAAGAAGGAGGCCGCTGCGGAATATCTTGAGAGTGCCACCGATTCGCCCTTCATGATTCTCACTGCGCAGGTGCGGCCGGAAAAGCGCAGTGTGATTCCCTCGGTGACGCACGTCGACGGCAGCGCGCGCCCGCAAACTGTGGAGAAAGAAATCAATCCGCTGTACTGGCGTTTGCTGGATGAATTCGAAAAGCGCACCGGCGTCCCGGTAATCATGAACACTTCCTTCAATTTGCGCGGCGAAGCTATCGTGCATACGCCGACCGACGCGGTGCGCACATTTTTCAGCTCCGGCATGGATGCATTGGTCATCGGCAGCTTTCTTGTGGAGAAATAGTGGCCTCTTCGAGCGACCGTTTGGCGCACGCATTTTTGCGATATGCCGCGCCCTTGAAGTCCTTGCGGCGGCTACCGGTGCTTGGGGACTGCTTGAGCTGGCTCGGCGAGAGAATCGTCCCGCGCAACACGCGCACCTGGGCGCAAGTTGAAAACGGACCCGCTGCGGGTGTCTGGTTGTGCCTCAATCCGCGCACGGGCCTCGATACGCTGCGAGGCGCGGGTGAACCTGAAGTGCAAGACGCTCTGCGGCGCCATCTGCGGCCCGGCATGACGTTCTATGATCTCGGTGCCAATATCGGCTTTTTCTCGCTGCTCGCTGCTCGTCTAGTGGGAGAACAAGGACGCGTGATTGCATTCGAGGCTGATCCGGAAATCGCAGCGCGGCTCCGCGAGCATGTTGACCGCAACAAATTTCGTAGCGTGACCGTTGTGGAAAAGGCCGTGTGGTCGGAAGCTTCTAAGGTTTTTTTTGAGCGCGTTGACCCCGCGACTTCACCCGATCGCGGCCTCGGCCACGTCGCCGACGCAGCCTCGGCGAATACTATGGAGATTGAAGCTGTCACACTGGACGATTTTGCGCGAACTTCGCCGGCGCCGGATTTCATTAAATGCGACGTCGAAGGCGCGGAGGTAGAAGTGTTCCGCGGCGCGCAACGGCTGATGGCGGAGAAACGCCCGGGGATTCTCTGTGAGATTCACAGCGAAGAGAATCGCCGCACTCTCCTTGACGAATTTCCCCGCCTCGGCTATACCTGCAAAAATTGCGGCGACCGCCATTTACTGGCGCTCTCCAGATGACCCAGCCTGTCGTTGCGCTGCTTGGGCGGCGAGACGAGCCCACCGATGCGGTCGAGCAGTATTGCATCCATCTTGGCGCAGCGCTGCGCGTGCATGGCTTCGCGATGGAAATTGCGAGGGTGCAGTGGAAAGAACGCGGATGGCCGGCGGCGCTGCGTAACCTTCAGCAAAGGTCGGCAGATTGGCGTGGCCGCTGGGTGCTGCTGCAATATACGGCGCTCGCTTGGTCACCGCGCGGCTTTCCCGTCCACGTGCCGCGCGTCATCAAGGTTTTGCAACGTTCCGGCGCTTGCGTCGGCGTGGTCTACCACGATGTGCAGCCGTATTCCGGCAGCCGCTTGATCGACAAACTGCGGCGTTTCGTGCAGCAGCGCACCATGCGCCAGGCACTGCGCTCCAGCGATCAGGCAATCTTGACTGTACCTGCCGAAAAACTTCCCTGGATTTCACCGGAACTGAAGAAGGTCGTGTTTATTCCCGTTGGAGCAAATTTGTCACACCTCGTGCCCTCGGGCGGCGAGAGTAGTGCCCGCCATGAGCAAACGCCGACGGTGGCTGTGTTTGGCGTGACGGGAGGCGTGGCGGGGCAGCAGGAGGTTTCACAAATCACCGCAGCGGTGCGCTTCGCGACCGGAAAACTGGGCAAGCTTCGTTTGCTGGTATTTGGCCGGCACGCAGACTCAGCGGAGGCGACTCTGCGAAAAGGGTTGCGCGACCTTCCCGTAGGGCTTCACGTATCAGGAGTGCTCCCCGAGAACGACGTGGAACGACTCCTGCGTTCATCCGATGTCCTGCTCTTCGTGCGAGGCCCCATCTCCAGCCGCAGAGGCAGCGCCATCGCAGGCATCGCTTGTGGCCTTCCGGTCATCGCATTTGCCGGCAACGAAACCGCTGCGCCAATAACCGACGCTGGAGTGGTTCTTGTTCCTGGAGAGAACAAGACTGCGTTGGGAGAGGCGCTGGTCCGTGTCTTGACCGATCGGGATTATCACGCGAGGCTGGCGGAACGTAGTCGAGCCGCGTACAAGAATCATTTCTCCTGGGATGCCATTGCGGTGCGCTACGCGTCGGTGCTAAAGGCACCGTTCGAAACCGGCGAGCCCTAGCCTTTACCAATTCTTGGCCAGCACGGCGATAATCTTCGCCAGCGCGTCGACATCCCGCGTATCGATCACCTCGCCCGGGGAGTGCGAGTAGCGCAGGGGCCAGCCGAGCGGGATGTCCACTGCGCCGAAACGCTGGAAGACGGCGCCGTCGTTGCCGCCGCCGGTAACGCCGTATTGCACGGGGATGTTGTTCTCGCGCGCGAGCTGGATCACTCGCTGGACGTATTCGCGTGGCGTGATGTTGGAATTGTCCACCGCGCGAATCACAAACCCTTTGCCGATTTCGGCGTCGGCAAAACGCTTCGATTCCAGCGGCGAATCCGAGCTGACGAACGTATCGATCGCAAAAACGAAGTCCGGCGTTTTCCCTTCTTTCGCCATGCGCTCCGCCACGGCCGCAGCGCCCTTCAGGCCAACTTCTTCTTCGGTGGACCACACAAAAGTGACGTCGCGCCCCGGCAAATCAAGACCGAGCGTCCTGACTGCTTCAATCAGTGCCGCACAGCCCACGCGATCGTCGAAGCTACGCGCGTTCGCGCGCGTACCAAGCAGCGGGCGATATTGCTTCGGAATGGTGATCCAATCGCCTGCCTTGATGCCGAGCTTCTGCGTTTCTTCCGACGAGCGCGTACCCACATAAACATGCGCTGGCTCGTCGAGTCCTCTCGGGCCGTGCGGCCACTCGAAACCCGGCCTGTCCCAACCCTCAGGCAATTCCAGCACGCCGCCGGAAGTCGTTCCGTCGCCCTTATGAACCAGCACGACGTGCCCCAGAAAATACTCCGTGTAGCCGCCGCCAAGCACATCCACGAGCAACCGGCCGTCCGGCTCAAGGGACCGCACCTGATAACCAATCTCATCCATGTGCGCGACGAAGAGAATTTTCGGTGTCTTCGCTTCGGGCTTAGCGTCGCCAAGATGCAAGATCAGATTGCCGGCAGTATCGATTCGGGTCTCCACCTTCTTTTTTGGAGAGTACTTCGGATTCAGCCAAGCTTGGACTTTCTTGCGCACGGCGTCTTCGTGCCCGCTAGCTCCGTACGTCTCGACGAGATCTGGGAGTAGAGGTGGACCGCAGTCCCCGCAGCCGCCTCCGTGCCCACCGCCTAATCCTCCCATCGGAGCAGCGCCGGCCGCATACTGAAAGAGCAACTCAGTCAGCTCACCTACATCACGCATGCTCACCGTCTCAGCCGGCGTGACAGGGAAAAGAACTGGCAGGCTAAGCTGAGCGAAGCGCTCAGGAAATCCAGTCGGCGTCGTGTAGCCTGCGATACGCGGAGCAAGCGCGGCCTGCACGTTCAAGCGCCGATGGGCTCGGTCGCTCTGCTTCTCCAGTTCCAGGCCAAGACCACTCAACGGCGCCGAGGGATCGGCCACACCCAGCAAAATTCCAGTCCCAGGCTGCACGCGGCTACTTGCGGGAGCGCCGCCCGCCGGGCGTGCCTGCAACAAGCGGCCAACGTAGATCATCTCGTCAGGGTGAACCTCACGGAGCAAGCGCTCGAGCCCGCGTCCTCCAGTCCACTGCTGCGTCACAAACGCCACAGTAACGGTGCCGCGCAGCTTGGCCTTGTCCAGGCGCAGCTCTGTGAAGAGGTCAGTCAGGGCGACACATCCGAAGCGATCGCCAATTGCAGGAGCCGTATATTCGTCAGAGCCTAGGCGGTAATCCGTGCGATTCAGTGCGACCGGGTCAAGTAGTTCGACGCCCGCGGCATGAACCTCTTCGGTGCTCGACGCCCCGACGTCCACGTACATCTCATCGGGATGCGACATTTTGGGCATGTTCAATCGCAGTGTTTGCAAATGCACGGAAAGCCCGGCGAAAACGCCCGGCACTCGTTTTCCCGTTCGAGTGATCACCCAGACCGGCTGTGCAGAATGCAGCAAGTCAAACACAGGGTTCGGCGGCGCTTGCGGCAACCGCTGCACGCGCAAGTAGCCATCCGAAGTGATCCCGCTGATGACGTATCCCGGCTCGTCGATCGGCGTCACGAGAAGCTTGTGCGGTGCGCCGCTCCCCAGCGTGATGTAAAGGTTTCCGAGGTTATCCGTACGCGGAGAAAAGCTGTTCAACTTTTGCCGAATCTGGGCTGCCAATTCTTGTTCATACCCGCTGACCGCCGGAACTCTCAGTAATTCTTCCCAATCTTGAGAGGGAGTATCTTGCTGTGCCTGAGCTCGCGAAGGAATGCCGGCCATGCACAGACAACACGCGTAAAGTGCAAACCTTGCAAGGGTGTTTTTTCTCACGGCGATATTTCCCCCGGGTCGAGAGCAGCAATGCAAATTCCGAACAGGCTACGCCGTTACCTGCAGAGCGCTTCGATCAGCCCTTCTTTCTTTTTCTCAGCATAGGCCGTCAGTGCATCCAGCGAAGCGACGTATCCTCCCACCGCAGCGGCGGCGAGGAGCGCGAACGCTTTAGCGGGCAGCCAGCGGTCGCCGGTCCATCGCCCCAGCCCTAAGACCAGCGAGCTTATCCCAAAAAGCAAAATCTGCGCGCCGAACGCCACGAGCACAGCCATGCCCGATTGCCGCTGCCCGTGCACTTGGCCAAATGCCAACTTGCGCGGAAAACTTAACGACGACCAATTCGCGATGGAGAGCTGCCCCACTACGGTAAAAACAATGGCGGCGAGCGTCGCGGCAAAAATCGGCGCCAAAGGCAGGCGCACGCGATAGGAAAACGCGATGACGCACAGCACGAGTTCCGTCAGGATCAGACAAACCTGCACAAGATTTTTCCCCAGCATAACCTCGCGAAACCGCACCGGCGCGGTGAAGTACGTCTGCACGCCATTACCTTCGTACGCGAAACTGTTATAGGCCGGCGCCATTAAAATCAGAATGATGTACGCCACCAGTCCCGGGAAAAAAAACTCCGAGGAAAATCCTGTCTTCGACCCGACAAACCGGAACGACGCCGCCTGAGAGATCAGTGCTAAAACCAGGATCGGCGGCAGAAAAAGCAGCAAAGCGGCAAAACCATTGCGCAGCAAGTAGCGAAACTCCTTGCGAATCACCGCTGCAACTTGTGGCGACAGCAAGCCAAGCGCGTCCGCGCGCGACTCCGGTTTGAGCTCGGCGCGTGTTATCGGCCGCTGCGGAGCCGGACTCTCGGCCAGTTCCTCGCCACGATACTGCGCCGCGAAACGCAGCCAAAGAAGAATGCCGAAAAAAACGGCATAGAGGCTGATGCCGCAGGCATCGAGTAACAGCCCTCGGAAATCCCCAAGCGAGGCAGACCCGACTCCGCGGCCCGCGAGGGACGCCGGAAAATACGCAAAATACGGGAGCACACGCGCAGCCCACGGCGCTGCAGAGTTCTCGTAGCGGTTCAGCAATGGCCCGAGCAACTGCAAAGAAACCATCAGCAGAATGAAAGCCGCAAAGAAGATTTCGCGGCTTCGGCGCCGCGCCAGCAAGCGTTCCAGCCAGGAGCCAAGCAAGCGCTCCAGCGTGACATTGAACAGCACGAACGGTGCGGTCACAATCAGCAGTGCTGGCAACAAGGTGAGACTTGCCGCCGAGGCGCCAATGACGATCGAAAGCAGCCAGCACACGGCTGCCAAGCTGGTGAAATCCGCCAATCCGTACGCCAGCCCCATGATGTAGAAGGCGCCAAAGCTCAGCGGGAAGCGCAACAGTGTGCGGAACTCGAACGAAACTCCGAAGCCCGCCACGACGATGGGAAAGACCTGCCACCAGAGAAAAATGGCCCAGAACAGCAGCGCCAGCAAGCCGGCTTTGCCGGTGGAAGCAAAATCGTAAGCTCCCGCGAAAAAAGCAAAAGACAATCCCAGGACGACTGCGGCGGCGAGCAGGCTGAGCACGATGAGCCCAATGAGGTCTAGGCGGCTCTGTTTTTTGCGCAGATTGTTGTGCAACAGGCGCCACCGCAATCCGGCGATCAAGCTGATTTGCTTCAAGATTCCAATCGGCTGCGCTACGTCAGCCACGAAAGCTCCTCGATCTGCGCTCTTTCCGCGCCGCTCTGGCCCACAATCGACAGGAAAATTTGCTCCAGTGTCGTCTTGTTGCCTTCTTTTCCGGCAATCCCCGCGCGCAATTCCTCGATGGAGCCCTGCGCCACCAGACGTCCCTGGTGAATGATTCCCACGTGACTGCACAAGCGCTCGACAATCTCCAGCACGTGCGAAGTGAGAAAAATGGTCACGCCTCGCGCCGTCATCCGGCCAAGCAGGGACTTCAATGCCCCCGCCGCCAACGCATCCACGCCCTCGAACGGCTCATCCAGGAAAAGAATGCGCGGCGCGTGAATCACCGCCGCGGCCAGCGCCAGCTTTTTCTGCATGCCGTGCGAATAATCCGCAATCATCGACTTCGGCCGGTCCGCAAGCTGCATAAACTCCAGCAGGTCGCCTGTGCGCTTGAGCGTCGTGGCTCGGTCCAGCCCGTACATGCGCCCGACAAAATGTAAGTACTCAACTCCAGTCAAACGCTCGAAAAGCCCCATGCCTTCCGGCACCACGCCAATCTGCCGCTTGACCTCCAGGGTGTGAGAAGAAAAATCCAGGCCTAGAAGCTGCATGCGTCCGGACGTCGGCGCCAGCAGTCCGGTCAGCATCTTGATGGTCGTGGATTTCCCCGCGCCGTTAGGTCCCAGAAAACCGAAAAATTGTCCCGCCGTCACCCGCAGATCGACATTGTCCACCGCAGTGAGAGCGCCGAAGCGCCGCACGAGCTTTTCCGTCACAATGGCCAAGTCGGTCATAGTATTTCCCCGAGGCTGATAAATTCCCAGCAAAACTCTAGCATGAACGCGCCGTGCCACAGGCGCGCCACGCGGCGCGCAAATCACACGGCTCACGAATACTTTTTCAGACGGGAGTTTTTTGCGGCGTGGACGCAACACCGGCAAGCTGCGGTTCTTTCGCCGGGAACGCTGCGAGCACCGCCGGCAACTCCACTCGAAAAACCGCGCCGCCTTGTTGCGAGTTGTAGCAAAGAATCTTTCCGGCGTGCTCCTGCAGGATGCCGAAGCAGATGCTCAAGCCCAGGCCCGTGCCTTTGCCAACAGGTTTTGTGGTGTAAAAGGGGTCGAACACGCGCTGCGGGTCCTTAATGCCCGGTCCCGTGTCGGAGAAAAGGATTACCACATTGCCGCGATCGCGTATGGTCTTGATGGTTAGCGCTCCGCCCTCGCTTGCTTCCATCGCGTCAATAGCGTTGTTGACGATGTTGAAGAATACCTGCAGCAGTTGATTGCCGTCTCCACGCACGCCCGGCAGTACGGATTCCAGTTGCAGCTCGATGCGCGACTTCGCAGAGCGCAAATCCAGCGCCCGCAGTTGCACCGCGTTGGTGACCACGGTGTTGATGTCCAACAACGTGCGCTCCGGTGGCACCTGCCGCGCAAATCTCAGCAGGTTCGCTACCAGTGTCTTCGTGCGGCGCGCCTGGTCGCGAATCTTTCCCGCGGTGGCGCGCGCCTTCTCCGGCAGTGTCGGATCATCCGCCAGCAGATCCGAGAAACCCAGAATCGCCGCCAACGGGTTGTTGATTTCATGCGCGGCGCCCGCCGCCAGCTGGCCGAGTGAAACAAGCTTTTCCGTCTGCACCATCTGCGCTTGCAGTCGCTGCAAGTTTTCGATGGACTGCTCCGACTTCGCCAGCAGCCGCGCACGATCGGCGTCCGCCATGTGCGTTCGCAGGAATACTATGAAGGCGATAGGCACCGAGGCGATCAGCGTGGTCATCAAGCGGAAATCCCGTACCTGCGGTGCATCGTGCTCGAAACGAAGCGTGAAAATCGCGAACAACGGCAACGATATGACCGCTGCCATGGCCAGCCGCGCGGCCCACCCACTTTCGCGTGGCTTGTCGTCGCCCTCAACCCCACTGTCCTGGGGACTGTCCAGTTCTGCGCGGTTCAGATAGGCAATCACTCCCGCCAACCCAAACCACAAAAACGATGAGATCAGCGGCAGATCGTACAGGTTCCCGGTCGAATACTTATTCAAGCTGATGCCCACGTTGATAACCAGGGAAGAAAGCATGTACATCGCCGCGCCGCCGAAGAGGTTGGCGTACACCACCCGCCACGCACCTCTGGCCTTTAGCCACAGCACGCCGAGTCCGATTACGATCACCATGTTCTGAATATTCGTGATCACGTCGAAGTTGTAGTTGTACTGTCCCGCCGAAGGCATGGCGTACATCCAGGGGAAAACAAAAAATGCGTAAACAAACGTCCACCAGGTGAGCAACAAGACGAAGTTCAAGTAGCCAAACTGCAGTCGCACTTCGCCGCGCTTGCGGTGCGGTTGCAGTGCCAGCGCCGCCATGATGGGAATGCCCTTAAGAAAGAAAATAATGTCGCCGTCATTGATGACCGGCATCGATTGGTGTTGGTACACCTCGTAGTATGTCCACTCAAACTGCCCGATCATCCACAGCGTGGAGCTCATCGCCAGCAGCATCCAGAAGATGTTGCGGCGCCAGTGCGGTGTGCCGGCGTTCAGCAGCAGCCCGGCATTGGCCAGCAGCGGGACGATACACTGCACAACGTTTCCAAAGGTGGAGACCGATTGGGGATGTCCGGCAAGCGCGATCGACACGAGCGCATAAATGCCCACCACTGCCAGCCAGACTCCTACCAGAGTTGCGATGATTCGGGAGGAAGACATACGTGTACTTCAAGGTATTTTAGAGGGGAAACTTACTTGCTGTTGTCCGCATTGCTTCGCGAATGGCCAAACGATAACTGCGCGCCTTATTTCCGCCGCGCGAAGCCTACTCCGGGCAAGCCGCGCCGCCGGCGATCCAGATCTTCATTTGCGCCACGGTCTCCGTGCGGGAAAGAGGCGGCAATGTCCGTCCGTCACCCGGGCTCCAGCCCCAGCCGACAAGGTCGTCGTTCGCTACGTGGTCGAGCAGGTTCTCCAGCGAGCGCCCGCCATTCTGCTTCGGATCCTTGATCTGCTTGCACAGTTCAGCCGCCGAACGCCCGGCAAACACCATCTTGTGCTCCGGTGACGGCAGCGACCATTTCGGGTTGCCTGGCGGCATGTGCGCGCCTGGAAGATTCGCGGTTTGATGGCACGTATCGCAGCGCATCGCCGTCACTCCGTGACCGTCCGCGCCGCGCTTCACGTTTTGCAAGTGCACATGGCTGTCATCTCCCTGCAAAGGAGCATCTCCCGCTGGATGACAGTTCTGGCATCGCGGAGAAGCTAGAACGCGATAAAACTCTAGAAACGCCGCGCGCGAGGCGGAGGCATCCGGCTTCGCGGCTGTTTGTGTTTGCGCGGTTAGAGAACACTCGAGCAGCGCCACAATGGCGATGCTTCCAAGAATTGCCAAACTACGGTGAAGGCTGAGGTTCCGGCGCGTCCCTGGCAAAGATGCTTCTCCATCGATCCTCGGCATGCTCATGATTTCGCCCCCGCATTTTCCGCCAAGTCGCTCGCGCGAATGGGCAGCCGACGAATGCGTTTGCCAGTAGCGGCAAAGATCGCATTGGTCAGGGCCGGAGCCACCGGCGGCACACCAGGCTCGCCCACTCCGGTCGGATTCGCGGTGCTCGGAACGATGTACACTTCAATTTTCGGCGACTCGAAAATTCGCAGCATCTGATAGTCGTGGAAATTGCTCTGCTCGACTTTGCCATCTTTTAGCGTAATCTCCGTTTTCAGCGCCGCGGTCAGTCCAAAAACGATTCCGCCTTCCATCTGCGCTTTCACGGTGTCCGGGTTAATCACCGTCCCGCAATCGACCGCGCACACCACGCGATGCACGCGCACCGCACCGTCTTTGGCTACCGACGCCTCCACCACCTGCGCCACGTAGCTGTCGAACGAAAAATGCCCGGCGATTCCCCGTCCTACTCCCGGGGGCAGCTTCGATCCCCAATTGGCCTTTTGCGCCGCAAGGTCCAGCACCGCCAGCATGCGCGGCTGATTCGCCAGCAATTTCCGCCGCAGCTCGTAGGGATCCTTTCCCCCAGCATGCGCCACTTCATCGAGAAACGCTTCCACGGAGAAGCCCGTGTGCGAATGGCCCACCGACCGCCACCATTGCACGGGCACGCCGATCTTAGGGCTATGCAAGTCCACTTGCAGATTGGGAATACCGTAAAGCAAATCCGCGGCGCCTTCCACGGAGGTGCCGTCCACGCCGTTCTTGACCATAAACGATTCGAACAGAGTCCCTTGCATAATCGATTGGCCAACGATCGTGTGCGTCCACGCGACCGGCTCGCCGTTCGCGTCCAGCCCCGCTGCAAAGCGGTCGTGCCACATCGGCCGGTACCAACCGCCCTTCAAGTCGTCTTCGCGCGTCCACACCACTTTCACCGGCGCCTTCGCGACCTTGGCCACGTGCACTGCTTCGCGTACAAAATCCGAAGCTGGATTCGCGCGCCGCCCAAATCCGCCGCCCAGCAGCGTGGTGTGAATCTGAACTTTCTCCGGAGGCAGCCCCGCCACCTGCGCCGCATTCGCGCGGTCCACCGTTTCGAACTGCGTTCCCGTCCAGATTTCGCAACTGTCCGCGCGCAGATCCACGACACAATTCAAAGGCTCCATCATTGCGTGCGCCAAATAGGGCACGTCATACTCGGCGGTAATCGTCTTCGCCGCCGTTTTCAATGCGTTCTCCGGATCGCCGGTCTTTTTCGCAACGACTCCCGGCGCTTTCGCCTGCTCCGCAAAATCGCGCAACATCTGCTCGGTCGACAACCCGGCATTCGGGCCCAAATCCCACTCAACTACCAGCTTGTCTCTTCCGACTTTCGCCGGCCAAAATCGCTCCGCGATCACTGCCACGCCGGACTCCACCTGCTCCACGGCCTTTACGCCTGGCACTTTTAGCGACTCGCTCGCGTCAAATTTGCCCACCCTCCCGCCAAATACCGGCGGCCGCGCCACCAGCGCCGTAAGCATTCCCGGCAAGCTGACGTCCAGCCCAAACTGCGCGCTCCCGTTCGTTTTCGATGGCGTATCCAGCCGCCGCGTGGGTTTGCCAATCAATGTGAAGCTTTTCGCGTCCTTCAACTTCACTTCCGCCGGCGGTGTGAGTTGCGCGGCTGCATTTGCCAGCGAGCCATATGTTGCCCGCCGTCCCGTAGCGCGATGCAGCACTGCGCCATTCTCGACCTGGCAACTCGCCGCATCCACATTCCACTGCTGCGCCGCCGCCGTCACCAGCATCGTCCGCGCCAGCGCCCCCATTTTTCGATAGTGCTCCCATTCCCCGGGAGTAGTCGTGCTTCCCCCGGTCATCTGCATTCCAAACGCTGGGTGGTTGTAAACTTTATCCACCGGCGCAGCCTCGACGCTAATCTTCGACCAGTCCGCCTCCAACTCTTCGTTCAGCAGCATCGGCAGCGAGGTATAGACTCCTTGTCCCATCTCCGAGTGGCTGGAAATCACCGTCACGCTCTCGTCCGTCCCAATCCGCACAAACGCATTCAACGCGACCTGGTTTTCCCCAGCCGCTGATTTCCCTGCGCCCGCGCTGGGCACGGGCATATACCAGCTCACCAAAAGCCCGCCTCCCGCGGCCGCGCCCGTCTTGAGAAATTCCCGTCGTCCCACCATCGCCGGTGCGCTCATCTCGTCCTCCGCCCTTCGCTCAATTCCGCCGCCCTATGAATGGCTTGCCGGATGCGCGAGTAGGTTCCGCAGCGGCAGATATTGCCGCCCATCGCCTCATCGATGTCCTTGTCCGTGGGTTTGTGAATCTCGGCCAGCAGCACCGCCGCGCTCATGATCTGCCCAGACTGGCAGTAGCCGCATTGCGGCACATCCATCTCGATCCACGCCTTTTGCAAAGGATGCGTCAGATCGGCGGACAGACCCTCGATCGTCGTTACGTGCTTCCCCTCCGCTCGCGATACCGGGGCCACGCAAGAGCGGATCGCTTTTCCTTCCAGGTGCACGGTGCACGCTCCGCAGAGCGCCATCCCGCAGCCAAATTTTGTTCCCGTCAATCCCAGCGACTCCCGCACCACCCACAACAACGGAGTCGATGGGTCGACGTCCACCTGGACAGCCTTCCCATTTACGAAGAAGTTGGTCATGAGCTCTTCTCCCTGCACGATCGTGAATGGCAACCTTGGTTTCCCTTGGATGGTGGAACGCAGACCAAGGTTACGTCTGTGGACGACCGGGTGTTCAGACTGCCAGAGCATAGCGCAAAACCAGGCTCTTTTCCGCTCACTAGATGCGTGAAACGTCCCCACTGTCTGGATATCTCATTGGCTGAACGCGCCGGGCGTGGCGATACCATTACGCATCCAATCTGAGGGAGCAACCGTAGCATAATAGGAAGAGGTCCGAGCTTCGCGCCGCCCGAAAGGAACCAATATTGCTTCGCAAGTCCACTGATTTGACGTATGTGGATGTGACGCCAAAGTCAATCTACTTGGACCGCCGCAAATTCCTGCGCGGCGTGGGCATCGCAGGGCTTGCGGCCCTCGCCGGCAAGCGTCTGCTCGATCTCGCGGCTCCCTTGCGGAGCGTTTACGCTGGCACGAAGCTGACCACCATCAAAGGTCCCTTCAGCACCGACGAAAAAATCAATTCTTTCAACGACGTAACGCATTACAACAATTTTTATGAATTCGGCGTGGACAAAGACCAGCCCGCCAAGAATTCCCAGCGCTTTGTCACCTCGCCCTGGACCGTTTCCGTGGGCGGCGAGGTCAAGAAGTCGCGTAAGTTCTCGATGGACGAAATCCTCAAGCTCGCTCCTCTCGAAGAGCGCATTTACCGCCATCGCTGCGTCGAGGGTTGGTCCATCGTGGTTCCCTGGATCGGTTTTTCTTTCAGCACGCTGGCGAATCTTGTCGAGCCTACCCCGAAGGCGCGTTTCGTCGCCTTCGAAAGCTATTACGATCCCGGCCAGATGCCGCTCGCAAGGTATGCCGGGCTTGAGTTTCCGTACGTCGAAGGCCTGCGCCTTGACGAAGCCATGCACCCGCTCACGCTTCTCTGCGTCGGTATGTACGGTGAAACGCTACCCAATCAGGACGGCGCGCCGGTGCGCATGATCGTGCCGTGGAAATACGGATTCAAGAGCATTAAGTCGCTGGTGAAAATTCGCTTCGTCAAGGACCAACCGCCGACTACCTGGAACATCTCGGCTGCCCGGGAGTACGGCTTCTATTCCAACGTGAATCCCGAAGTCGATCATCCCCGCTGGAGCCAGGCCCGCGAGCGCCGCCTCCCCGAATTCTTCAAATCGCACAAGACTTTGATGTTCAACGGCTACGCCGATCAAGTCGCCAGCCTGTACACCGGCATGGATCTGCGCAAAAACTACTAGGCGGGAATCGCTGCGTGCATACATTCCTCGTCAGCAAGTGGACCAAAGCCGTTTTGTTCCTCTTGTGCCTCAGCCCACTCGCCGCCATCGTCTGGCCATTCGTTCGCCACTACACCATCCCAAATCCGCTGGAGTTCATCCAGCACGCCACCGGCGACTGGACCCTGCGTTTTCTTGTATTCACGCTCACCATCACGCCGCTGCGCCAGCTTCTGCGCCTCCCCGAGCTGATCCGCTTCCGCCGCATGCTCGGCCTCTTCGCCTTCTTCTACGCGTGCCTGCACTTCACCACCTACCTTTGGTTCGACAAACTTTTCGATGCCCACGAAATCTGGAAAGACGTTTACAAGCGCCCCTTCATCACCGTGGGCTTTCTCGCCTTCACCCTGCTCATTCCTCTAGCAATTACTTCCACCGTTGGGTGGATTCGCCGTCTCGGCGGCCGCCGCTGGCGCATACTCCACCGCGCCATTTACATCAGCGCCGTCTGTGGAGTCATTCATTACTACTGGCAGGTGAAATCCGCGGTGATTCGTCCGCTGTTCTACGGGGCTATGGTGGGGTTGCTACTGGCGTGGCGGGTCGGTGAATGGCTTTTGCGACGCCGGCGAACGGCTCTCGCCAACGCCATGCGACAACAAACTCCCGTCAACGCTTCCCAGTGACTTTGCTGATTAGTTCGGTTCGCTGGCTGGCGGGGCGTCCTCAAGGTCCAGCCCCCAAAAGCGCGGCGCGGGCGTAAGAAACTCCACTCCCACGCGCTGCCGGTCCGCCGGCTCCCCTAAATAGACGACGCGGCATTCCTGCTCTTCCTGCGTCTCCGGGTGCGTCAGCACGAGCATCTCACCGTCGTCAATCTCGTGCTTCAGCAGGATCAGCGCCCCGTGCGTATTCACCACCACGGTTTCGCATGTTTCGCGAAACTTCCGTCCGTTGTGTCCGCGCCCGTGCGCCTGCAATCTCATTTTCAAGAAAGCTCGTCCGCTGCGTCGCCGTGATTTGGAAGCCACTGTGTCCATGCTTCCATGTTCCGGCCCGCCGCAAACCCCCGTCAATTGCCCGACAGTTCAGATGTTCCCCACTCGCAACCCTGTTTCTCTCCGCGACCTCTGTGCTCTGACCTCTGTGTTCTCTGTGTTAAACCTCTTTCCGTCCGTCGCTCCAGATAATCACGCCGCCATCCCAATCCGTCGAATCAAATCCTCCTGCTCCGCCCGGCTCTCTGCGCCAATCGTAAACGCATCCAGCAGCCCCAGCCCGAGCGCAAATTTCAGCGCTTCATCCTGCCGCTCGCGCATACTTCCCTGACCCAAAATTTTCATCCCCACAATTCCCTTCCCAGCCGCCTTCATTTCCCGCATCACGCTCACCACCGTCTGCGGATCCGCGTCCATCAACGACCCAATCGGATTGATGCGCACCAAATGCACCTGCACCCACGGAGACTTCGTCGCCGTCCGCAGCGCTTCAATCGAGTGGCACGAGCATCCATGCGCCCGAATCGTCCCCTTCTGCCTGGCCTCCTCGAAAACGTCCATCACTCCGCGATACCGTTCCGTCCAGTCGCCCTCCGTCAAACAATGCATCAAGCAAATGTCCAGATAATCCGTTCCCAATTCTTGCCTAAATCGCTCGATGTCCGCGCGCGCCGTCGCCGCATCGCGCGCCCAAGTCTTCGTCAGCACCGTCACCTTGTCGCGCGGCACATGCTTCAGCGCCTCCGCCACGTGCGGATGGCTCCCATACGAATCCGCCGCGTCAAAAAATCGCAGCCCATGCTCGTACCCATTCAGCAGCAGATCGGAGAGCCCCTTGACCCCCAGCGCCGTTTGATGCGAGTGATGCCCCGATCCCACGGTTCCTGTCCCCATCGCCAGCAAGCTCGTCTGAATCCCCGTCTTCCCGATGGTCGCCGTCTCATTCGCCACAAACTTGCGCGGCAGCGCCGGCAGAGCCGCCAGCCTCGCTTCAGCCGACTTCGCTCCATCTGTCACTCCGAGCGAAGCGAGGAACCTGCTTTTTGCCCCCAGCGCCGTAGCGCCTAGCCAAGCAGCTCCCATTCCGCCAGCCGCGTGCCGCATGAATTCTCTGCGCTTCATGACTCCCCCTCTCTGCTTCTCAGGCCCGAGCCACTACCGAGTTTGGACGCCCCACCTCGCCTCTCGGTTATCACCGCGCGTCTGCGAGAAACGCCGCAGTCCCTTAGCGTACACCCAACGTGACCTCCGCCGTCCGCGCCGAGCCACCGCCGTAGCCCAGACGTACGTACCGCAACCCCGAGACGCCCTCCAGGTGATTTAGCACACCCCAGCAATCGATCAACGTTCGCCTGCGTCCATGTCCCACCCAATCCGCTGCAGGAATCTCTCGGAACTCCTGCCACGGCGTCGCCAGCACAATCACGTCGGATTCCGCGATGCACTCGCGCGCCGAAGACGCGCACCGTACCGTTTTGTACCCATCGAAGGCCCGCCCCACGTCAGCCGCAGGATCAAATACCGTCAGCCGCAGCCCTGCTGCAGTCAGCTCCTGCGACAGCAGCAAGCCGAACGCTTCTTCAACTACATCCGTGTCCGGCTTGTAGGTAATCCCCAGGATCCCGACGCTGCCGTCGTCTCCAAGCTGGCTCTTGACCATCTCCGCCAACAACTTGATCTGCGCGCGATTGAAAGCGTCGGTCGCCTCGGCCAGACCCGAAGACGCTCCCACCCGCGCCGCCAAAGCGGCCAGCGCCCGGTTGTCTCTTGGGAAGCAGGGTCCCCCATAACTGACCGCGCCCCGCAAATAGCGCGGACCGATTCGCGTATCCAGCCCAAGCGCATTCGTCACCACGTTCGCGTCTGCTTCCGGCAGCTTTTCGCACAGCCGCGCGATCATGTTTGCGTAGCTGATCTTCGTCGTGATGTAGGTATTAACCGCCAGCTTCGTGATTTCCGCGTTGATGAAATTCATGCGCGCCACAAATGGCGTGTTCTTGCACGTGCGCCGGTAAATCTCCGCCAGTACGTCTCCGGATCGTGAATCCGATTCGCCAATCAGCAGAAAATCCGGAAAGTAAAAATCCCGAATCACGCTGCCCAGCGCGATAAATTCCGGGCTGTAGCAGAGCCCGAAGTGCTGCCCGCAGGTTTTCCCGCTGGCGCGCTCCAGCGCTTGCCGCACGTCGCTTCCGGTCGAGCCGGGCATCACCGTGCTTGTCAGCACAATCAGATGAAATCCTGTTTTTGTCCGCAGCGTTTTTCCGACCGCTTCCATGCACGGCAGCACGTAACGCAGTGAGAATCCCCCGTTTAGCTCACTCGGCGTGGATACCACAACAAACGTAGCTTCCGAGTCCCGCACCGCTGCATCGCTGTCCATTGTTGCTGAAAGCCTTCCTTCGCATTCCCGGATCAGCTCCTCCAAACCTGGCTCAATCACCGGCGGCAAACCGTTCTTAATCGCCTCAACCTTCTCCTTGTCGGTATCGACGCCCGTCACGCGAAAGCCCCGAGCGCCGAACGCGGCCGCCAATGGCGCTCCTAGTTTCCCCAAACCCATCACCGAAATTGATTTCAGCATGCGTCTCCCAAGCGAAGCATTGCCTGCAAACCATCCTACTTGCCGGGCGAGCACCCTACACATTCAGTAAGGAAAGTCATCACCACCCAGCAAAGAATTAGCGCAGCCAAGGCAACGACAATCCAACGGCCCGCAGCCTTGCTTGCCATCACAATTCCGCCGTCAACAGCAGATGCCAACCAAGCCGCCTTTCTAGGGCCTCAAAAAATAGACGTGGCATCCACCTAAAGTAGAATTCCTTTACATATTGGTACTGCACGTAGTCTTTGATTCGGTATGGGAAAATATGGTCGACGGTTACCCTAAGTACCCTAAACCCGTGTCGCTCCATCAACTCGCGCCCTTCGCGCCTCGTGTAGGTATAGGTTATCGGGCAACCCGTTTGCGCTTCGGAGTTTCTAGCCACCAGCTCCTTCAATTTCCAGATTCGGCCTCTCCCTTCCCTCAGCAGAATAGACGCAACCTTCCATGATCGACGGTGATACACCATGATTTTGACGACACTGCCGGGGCGCGCGTACTGCCGTATTTGCTCGAGGACCGCTTCCGGATGCGGTGTGTGATGAATCACCCCGAACGAGTAGATCAGGTCGTACGGCTCCAGCGGGACGAAACTCGCCAGTTGCTCCGCGTCGCCGCAGTAAAACCGTACCTGCTTCCCGAGTCCGTAAACTTCCACTCGCCGCCGCGCGATCCCCAATGATCGTTCCGAAAGGTCCACGCCGGTCACCCGCGCTCCGTGCCGGGCGAAATTCACGGTGTCGGTTCCGATTCCGCAACCGATCTCCAGCACTTTCTTTCCGCGCCAGTGCTCGAACTCCGCGAATCCCCGAATGTGACTCTCCACAAAATATTTTCTTGCGTCCACTTCATCGAAATATTCCCGCGTTCCCACCGGCTGTGCCGAGTGCCGGATATTGCAAGGCCTACTGTCCCAATATTCCTTCACCCGCTCGATCTGAACGTTCGGGAAGCTCATCCTAACCCCTATCAGCTATCACAGCACCAGCCCACTGCCAATCGTAGCGTATCAGCCGTGCCACATCGCGTCCCGTTCCATCGTACAGGGACTTCTCCGCAATATTCCACCACGTAGCTCGCAACCCCATCTCCTTCTCGGTATTTCTACATACGGAGGTATACGCACGTAGTAATCTTTATTGACATATGAGAATTGCGCGTTAGAGTAACTTTATGATATACAACAGAAGAGCGCTTCTCGTCGCTGCCGTGACCTGCATCGTCCTCGCAGGCCTGCTCTTCTCGCTCCTGTAGCAAATAGAAACGCGGCAACGGGAGGGGACCAGCCCCATGGCCCCATTTGCAGTGTGCTCAAATCAGCTGTGCGATTACTTCACGGACTTGGAGTTGGACTGTGGTAATACGACCCGGTGCCCGCGCTGCCGTTCGAAAACGCTAACCGCCTGCCAGTCCTGCCGCAAGGAGATCACCGAAGAGGGGGTCGACGGCAAGTTCACAATGTGCAATTTTTGCGACCATGACGTGCGCAGGGCGCCGCCGCCGACCGTCGACCGCGCAGCCGAAGAACAGGAGAGGCGCACAGAAATTGCCGTCAAGCGCCTCGAGGAGCTCATCCTCCTTGTGATGGAGAAGGTTGCTGCGGAGGCGGGGATTACCCAAGAAGACCTGGCCGAGGCCTTTGAGGCGGGAACTGAGGGAAATATCTGAAGCGACAGCCCGGAGGAGGCTCCCCCAATTTGACACGCATTCCCATTTTCTCGCCCTACAACGGGAGCCGGCGCGGGTCAGCGAAGATTCCCGGATCGCAACTCGTTGAAATGGCGTGGCGTACCACCTTACATAGATCACCCGCCTGATGGCTTCGCTCTTGCTTCCCCACGCATCCGCGGGGGGAAGGAGATTGGAGCAATGATTAAATCGATAGGCCTACCGAAATGGGGACTGCTTAGCGTAGTGATCGCAGCCTGCCACGGGTTTGCGATTCCTGCGAAAGCCCAGATGACTTTCACCGTCTTCGTAGATCCGCACCCAACCGTCTCTGGCGGAACCATTGGCTTCGCGTTCGCCGGAAACAAATTCGTTGGGTCGTCCCAGGGAAATGGTGCCGGCATTTTGTACTTCACCGACCTCGCTGGCGGAAACAAACAACTATTCGCGCCGCAGGTCATCATCCCAGGAGGCAATCCCTTCAGCGAGCACTCCCTCGCGAGTTCACTCGGCCTCGGAGGGTTCCCACAAAGGGACGTGTATGTGGGCGCGGGAGACGGCGTTTTACACATTTCCAACGACGGCTCACGCTCGGATATGCTGGTAAGTGAACTGGGCCTGCCCGTCCAAGCCCTCCTATTCGACCCCATTGGAACGTTCGGCCACGAATTGATCGCATCCACGACGGGTGGCCAGATCTTCCGCATAAACAGGTCCGGAGTGGCTACCCTACTCGCGACAGTTGGCCAAAACGTTGAAGGACTCGACGTTGTACCAATCGGCGCAGGATTCGGACCATTCGACGGGTACCTGATTACTACATCGGAAGGCGACGGTCTGCTGCGGGCAATCAGCTCAACCGGGACGGTGACCATCCTGAACCAGGGTAATCCGATTCCGGACGCCGAAAGTGTGCACTTCGTACCATTGGACCTCGGGGCTAGCGGCAGTCCCATGGAAGGCCTATACGCCGCCAACTTCCCCACTAACATCCTAAAGGCCAGCGCCAGCCAATTCTCCTCCCTCAAGGGCGATGCAATAGTTAGAACGGAGCAGCTTGACCAGCGGATTTCGCGGGTACACTGGGACGGACGAGACTTCGTGATCACCGTTATTGGATACGCTCCAGCCCAAGGAGAAGATGCATTCTTCCTTACGCCGGCAATGATTAACCCAGATAGCTCCACCTGTCCGCCCCCCTCAGACGATGACGACCACGACCGAGGCCGAAACCGCAGTCACCACTCTCTACCGCGGACTCGCATATCAACGCGCCCCACGCCCGAGGCTGATAGAGAGCATTGAGCCACGACCGCAGCTTGCTACGAACCCCGTTTCAATTCGATCGCCTTGGCAAGGAGCGCGAGTGGACCGCTCCGGAAGTGGCGTGCAAGATTTTCGTCCTGCTGCGTCAGAATCTCACCTTGAAGATCCGAACTCCGCCGGACCACTTCAAGCCTCGCAGGCATCTCAGCCATATCGCCACATAAGCAAGATCGATGACAAATCAGTCTGTGATAAGCCCTATCCTCCTGGCCGATACAGATACAGCCAGCAGCTGCCGCTTCGGCTAGCCCCTGGCCCGCACCTATCCGACCGCCAACGGATACAAAATACCTGCAACCCGCCAAAGCGTGAAGATACGCAGCGGCATCGCCCCACTTAGGCGGATCAGCAAAACCGTAGCTCTGCTCATGAAGTTTGCTGCGATAACAGATAGGCAAGTCGAGGATGTCTTTCAGGCGCGCCACAGCCGCCTCCCCCACCTCGCTCCAGGGCTCCGAACTGTCCTTCATCCCCAGCGTCATCAACGTACGCCACTCAACCCAAACTGCTTCCTGCCTTTGACCGGGAAACGTGGACCGAACCAGATCTGCATCATGCAGGTACGGGAAGGAAATAGATTGGGGTAGCGAACTAACTGTGGAGTTGGAATCCATCATGTGCGCAAGGAAAAGGTCGTAGCCGGCAGCAGGTCGCCGGAGCGATTGCGTGTAAAGTCGATCCCAATGCTCCTGAGCAAAGTACGCGAACAGCGGCACATTATCGTCAGGCGCTCCGAGGATGGCATCGAAGCTGATCACAAGATCGTACTGCTCGAACGGTATCTCTTCGACCGGGGTGACGTTCTTCGTATATTTTCGAATCGCTTCGGCACGACCCGGGAACATTTCTACCGCCACCCTAGTGTAATCCCCACCTAACGCTTGCGGCACGATGTACCAATCTGCTCTGAGCATGCAGGTGAGTTCCCAGTACACCGCCTTGTTGGGCCACACCTCGAACAACTTCGTCGGAGAAGTGTCTTTCCATTTCACCCCTGACCAAGGCCCGAACACATCCAATATTTGTTTAATAAGTGCAACTCTCAACGAGCACGCCCTTCGATTGCCTTGTATTGAGGATGAGTTGGCTTCACCGCAATTACCATGGCACCGTAGGCGCCGCGATTTTTTAGGGAGGACACCTTCCCGCTGTTCGAATCAATCACAAACAACGAGTACCCATACTTCTCGAGCAGCCACATTTGCTCTACAGGATGATAATCGAAGCCCTTACTTAGGAAGCTGCTTTCATAAACGATTAACGGCGCGTCAGGCCCGCTTAAGAGCTGCCTCGCGCCGCGGAACACAAACAGTTCAGCACCCTCGACATCCACCTTCATTACATCTACCGAATAGATCGACTTCCGGCGCAAAAAATCATCCAGAGCTGCTACGGAGACTACCTCGGTACCCACAACCTCGGAATCCGGGTGCGTGGGCCTACCCATCGTATTCAGGCCATCTTTGCCAGCAGCGTTGACATGCAGCACCGCCTCTCCTTCGTAATCTCCTAGCGCGGAACGAAACGCTTGCAAATTCGTTACTTCATTTAAGCGGGCGTTTTCGACTAAGCGCTCGTATGTCCACCGATGTGGTTCAAAGGCCAGAACGGTTCCGGCCTCAATTTTCTTAGCCGCCGGAATAGAAAAGAATCCGACATTAGCACCGACATCAACGAACGTCATTCCCGGTTGGAGGGCGCTCAGTACAAGGTCGAGTTCGTGCCTTTCGGACCAGCGTCCGGACCAAATCTCCAGCGGCACAGCCCCTTTAGGAGCGAGAGCAAAAGATTGCCCACCGATTCGAAATTTGAGCGGCTTATCACGCAGAATAAAATTCCGAATAGGGTAAATCACATTGCGCTTTATCAATTTGAGGTTCAATCCTGGTGTTACCCTGAAAATAACCAGTCTTCCCAATCGGCGCACAAGTCTTCCAGCTGACTTAAAAGAACCGGGAAGATTGCTATGCTCCAGGCGGTCTAGCAAAGACCGTACGCGCCAGAGTTGTGCCTCAAACATTCCCACTCGAATCAGTACTATCCAATCCATCTGCAATCGCGAATCGCGCCGGCAGATTGAGCACACCCGACCACTCATCACTCGGATGGCTTAACGGATCAAGAGCGACGATCATCTGAGGAACGCACTCCAAATAGTCGATCACATCCCCGTCTTCATCGTTAAGACTGACCTTCCATGTATACGGCCCTGGTCGGAGAGGAAGCATTGGAAACGTATATCGCAACTCGTACACCCCAGGCCTCAAATTTAAATCGGTCGTTCCCCATGCCCAAATAAGCTGCCCATCATGGTTAAACAGAGCTACTCCGTGATTGGCGTGCCGCAGTTCCTCGTAAGCCTCCATCGTAAATCCAACGGAGATCGAACCAAGATGACTGAAGGCATTTGGGGTTTCGCCCCTCGGCTCAACAATTCTCCATCCAAGGAAGCGCCCCTTGCTGCTCCGCCGGTCCGCCTCGTTGCTCCCGCGGCCCTTTTGGTCCCCGCGCGCCATCGCCGATTCATACGCGCTGACCACCTCATGTGTCCCGCCCGCCATGCGGATCGACCCGCCATCCACCCACGCCACCCGCTCACACAGCTTTCGGATTTGATTCAACTGGTGGCTCACCAGCACCACCGTCCGCCCGCCCTTCGCCACCTCTCCCATCTTCCCCAGGCACTTCTTCTGAAAATTGATGTCTCCCACCGCCAGCACTTCGTCCACCAGCAATATCTCCGGCTCCAGGTGCGCCGCCACCGAGAACGCCAGCCGCACGTACATCCCGCTCGAATAATGCTTTACCGGCGTTTCGATGAACTTCTCGATCTCCGCAAATGCCACAATCTCGTCGAACTTCCGGTCGATCTCCCGCTTGCTCATCCCCAAAATTGACCCGCTCAGGTACGTATTTTCCCGCCCCGTCAATTCGGGATGAAATCCCGTCCCCACCTCCAGCAAGCTCCGCACCTTGCCGCGTATCTCCGCCCAGCCCTCCGTCGGCCGCGTTATGCGCGACAATATCTTCAGCAGCGTCGTCTTCCCCGCGCCGTTCCGACCAATCAACCCCAACACTTCGCCCTCGCGCACCTCCAGCGATACATCCTTCAGCGCCCAAAACATCTCCGGCTTTGCGCCACGCAGCGCACGCCAGGGCGACCTCGCAAACTCCTCCAAGACATGCCGCAGCCCCGCATCGACGCGCACCCCGCGCCGGTACCGCTTTCCCAACCCCTCCGCATGGATCACCGTCGTCATCTCGACGCCTCATCTTTTCAACCGATTGCGCCCGCGTCAAGCCTCGGCGCCTGCAATCCGCCGCCAACGGCCACGCGCACAAATTTCACCATGCGCTTGGTCAGTGACACGGCGCTTGGTCAGTGACACGGATAGATGCTCAGCAACGAATCGAAAAGTAGACTAAGAATTATGCGTGGCGGGGCGGTTCGCGTGAGTCGAATTTGCCGAACGAAATCGGAAATACCGATGGTCGCAGTCTTCGCATCGGAACGGACTAATGAGGAAAAGCGCACACAGGATTCTTTCCATCGCGCCTCTTCTCCGGGACTTGCGCACCGAATTACCGTAGCACCGTGGACAGATATTCTTTTCGCCAAGTTGTATGAAACCCATAAAGCCGCCTTCATTTGGCGCAGCAAATGACCGGGCGGTTGCTGTCACCGGGGGCATATAAATTACGCTTGTACTGTGATGCAGGAAATACACGAAAGTCTGTATTTGACTATGACCCAATTTCTGCCGCCACCTCAAGAAATCGCTTGACAACCGATATACCTATATGATAATCTCCGTCATGTTAGCTCGACAGATAACCTCGTCCCGTTCTTGTCGATCACGGATAAGTCCCTTTAGAATCAACACTTGCAAAAGTGTATCAAAACAAACGACTTTAACTGCCTTTAGAATCAACACTTACAAAAAACAGGGGAGGGGGGTACCTCGCAAACGTCGGCTAGGAATCAGCAACTTCCCTGCTGCAACTCAGGCAACGCCCGTTGTATGCACCACGTGGCGCCTCTATCCCCTGTTGCCTCAGTCGATTGCGCATACTTCCCGTCACCACGGGGGTGTACCCCCCTTCCTTGTCTTTCCCGGCCTTCCGACGCGCGCCTTCCGCATCCCGAGTGCCTCTCCGGGACCTTGCGACGTTCAGCTCCTCAAACGCGATCTGCGATGTTCGTCTCCATGCGCTGGAAGAAGAACAGTCCGCCGATCAGCACCACCCCCACACCGACCGCCGACGCGGCCATCGCAATTCCCGGCGGCTGCCCGTGTCCTGTCAGCGCCCACCGGAATCCATCAATCACGCCCGCCATGGGATTCAGCCCATACAGCCAGCGCCAGCGCTCCGGCACCAGCGAGCTCGGATACGCCACCGGTGACGCCAGCATCCAGAACTGCACCACGAACGGCATCACCGCCCGCACGTCGCGGTACAAAGCGTTCAGCGCCGAAGTCCACAGCCCAACGCCCAGCGCCGTGAGCACCGCCAGCACAATCAACACCGGCAGCAGCAGCACCGTCGCCGGCGGATGGATTCCAAACGACAGCGTCAGCACCACCATCACCACCAGGCCAATCGCGAAATCCACCAGTCCCGAAAACACCGCGGCCATCGGCAGGATCAGCCGCGGAAAATACACTTTCGTGATCACGTTTTGGTTGTCCACCACGATATTCGTGCAGTTGGCGAGCGCCTGCGAAAAATACGCCCATGGCACCAGCGCCGCGAAATAAAACACCGGATAAGGCAGTCCCTGCGAAGGCAGTTTCGCCAGGCGCCCGAAAAAAATCGTGAACACGCCCATGGTCATTAGCGGCTGCAGCACCACCCACAAAACTCCGATGGCCGTCTGCTTGTAGCGGATCTTGATATCGCGCATCGCGAAAAAATACAGCAGCTCGCGATACTCCCAGACTTCCGCGAGGCGCAACTCCAGCCACCCGCGCGGCGGCTCGATGCGCACCACCGCGGGCGCGCTCGCATGCACCGGTAGCGGCGCGGCGGATTGCGGGGGCGCGGTAAGCGTAGCCATCAAATTATTCGCAGCATCATTTTAGAGAGGGCTGGTGGAACGCTAATTAGATTACCAGAGATTTCGCGCGCCGCAGCGGAGTCCTGCAAGCCGCTCCTTCCGCGATCCGCGATGCGAAAAGCTTTAGGGAGTGGGCTGTTTTTTCATCTGGTCGATATCGCGATCCTCGATTTGGCGCATCAGTTCATGGCGATGAAAAAGATAATTCTCCAAATGCGCGGCTATCTGCCGTGGCACCACCTGGAACTGGTTGCGAATCATTGCGCTCCAGGAAATCGGCCCGCGCGGAGGAATTAAGTGCGCGCCCCACTGAAACATAAATGCCGCGTTCCAAAGCATGAACGCGGCAAGGACGAGGGAGGCAGTGGCAACGGCTGCGCGTTGGCTGCGCAACAGCGCGGACGCACGCTCCAGCAAAACACCGAGTCCAAGGATAAATAGCGGCGTCAGCGAAACGAAAAAGCGGTTGCCGAAGGAAGAGATGCCGGCCCAGTCCGGATAGCACGCAATAAAAACGTAGAAAGCCAGCGCGGCGGCCAGCAACGGGGTGCCCACGCGCGGCTCGCGCCATTTAAACAAAATGAGACCTGTAGTGGCTAACAAAAGTAGCGGCGTCCAAGAAAACAAACCGTGTTCAGAGGAAAAGAGCACGGCAAGAAAATACGGCGAGCGCCACGACCAGTTTTGCACTGAGGCGTAACCGGACTCGAACAGACTGCCGTAAATGACGTAGCGAGTAACAAATGTGGGAAGCAAGCCGAGCAGCGTGACGGCAACGAACAGCAAGTGCTTGGCGAGAAGTTGCGGGGCAGCGGCTTTGCCAGCAGCGCCGAGGCGAAAAGCCGCCGCGTATTCGCGAAGCGCCTCGACCACAAGAACCATCAGCAGCATGGCGTTGGCGTAATACACATTGAGCATCAAGCCCGCGATCAGCGCGAGGACGCACCACTGGCGGAACGTGCGCCGCTCGCGCGTTTTGTGCCAATAAAAAACAAACAGCGAAACTGCAAAAGCGGAATGCGCGTGCGACCAGGCGGGATTGAAGTACATGTACACCGGAAGCGAGCTGGCCCACCAAATCGCAACCGTGGCGAGAAAGGCCCACAGATCGCCGGCATACTGGCGTGCCAGGCGAAACGCCAGCAGCAGCCCGAGGAATCCCCAGAACGCGGTGCCAAAAGCCATGGCTAGGCGGTATGGAGCGGAGAATCCGTCCGCGGCTACCTGCGAGCCGAGGACGCGCGCCAGCAATACGCCGCCGTCTGTCAGCAACAAGAAGGGCGCCCACAGCATTGCCGGGCCAACGGTAAAATGATTCTCGAGATGGCCGGTCCGCGTCCGAAACATCTGTTTGGGCTGGCCATGCTCATCGAGGCGCGCTTCGCGAAAGCTTGTGTTCGCCGCTATGTAGTCGCGTTCGAAGTTGAAACTGTGATCGATCAGCGGCGCTCGTGCAAAAGCGTAGTAGCCGACGCCATCGCCGCGTACCCACGGATTCAAAAGCGCAAGCGAGAGGAGAAACAAGAATAGAAGCGGGCGCTCCACATTGCGCGTCTGCGTAAGTGGCGTGCTCAGAGATTGACTTTGCACGAAGAAGACATCCGTTGCTGCACGCATTTTACCTGCTCGAGGATGCCCGCGACCAGTTCATCGCAAAGGACACCGGGAATTAAGGAGGACAACTGTTTTGCGACAATCTACTATACTCTAGAATGAATACACAAGTGAATAAACTAGGCAGAAGTAGGTCAGGCCGGCAAAGTGGAGCGAATCCTGCGATTATGAATTTGAGGCGACGCCCGAAGGCGGATAGAATACGTCCCGGTGAGGGGGACTATGAACGGGCGTGGACTTCCTTGGTGTCGGAGAGCAAAGAAACTCGTCATTGGCGGTGCGGGGCTCGTCCTGTTGATGAGCCTTCAGAATTCAGCGGCCAAGCAGCAGGGTGAGGCAGACGGTGCAGCGGCGGCGGCGGCGGCGGAGCGCGGGCGCAAGCAGTTCGAACAGTCGTGCGGATTTTGTCATGGCGCGGATGCCACCGGAGCGCGCGGGCCGGATTTGTTACGCTCGCCGCTGGTGGCGCATGACGTGAAGGGCGACCAGATTGGCCCAGTGATACATGAGGGCCGCCCGGACAAGGGCATGCCGGCGATGGCGCTAACCGAGGCGCAAGTTCTGGACATTGCTGCGTTTCTGCACGCGCGAGCCGCGGAAGCCATGCATTCAGCGAGAGTACCGAAGGTTTATGCAATCGAGAAATTGCTTACAGGAAACGCCGAGGCAGGGAAAACATTTTTTAATGGAGCCGGCGGCTGCAATAAGTGTCACTCACCTACTGGCGATTTGGCCGGCATAGCCGGCAAGCACTCGCCCATCGATCTCCAAGCGCAAATGCTTTATCCCGGAGGCAAACACACCACGGCGGTGGTAACACTGCCTTCCGGCGAACAAGTCAAAGGTTCCGTGGAGCACGCGGATGATTTTGTGATTGCGGTGCGCGATGAAACTGGCTGGTATCGCTCTTTCCGGCGCGATAGGGTCAAGGTGGAATTGCAGGATGGGCTTGCGGGGCATCGCGAACTGCTGAACACGCTCAGGCAAGCGGACGTCCACAACGTTTTTGCGTACCTCGAAACATTGAAGTAACAAACAGGAAAGAACATAGGAGAGGGAATGCTTTCTCAATTCTGTGGAGCCGTGAGGCGGGCGCTCCGAAGGCCGGCGCGAACAATTTCAATGATGCCGACGAAAAGCCTTAAGCCTATAGGCGTGAGCTACACTCGCGCGGGTGACGAGAGAGCAGGTACGGCGATCTTGCTGCTGATTTTCGGCCTGAGCTTGCATGTGCCGTTCGCAGCGGCTCAAGGGCTCGACGCCGCGGCTCTGCTGAAACCCGCGACAGACACTTGGCCGACCTACAACGGCGATTACTCGGGAAAACGCTATAGCACGCTGAATCAGATCAACGCGGGCAACATCAGTTCGCTTACGCTTGCTTGGGCTTTCAACACGCACAGCACGGCGATCAAGTCGACGCCGCTGCAGGTGAACGGTATTCTCTATTTCTCGACGCCCGACAATGTGTGGGCGATTGATGCGCGCTTTGGGCGCCAGATTTGGCACTACGAACGCAAGTCCGAAGGTGATCATATCGGGCATCGCGGATTGGGGATGTATAAGAACTGGCTGTATTTCACGACGCCGGACGCGCACTTACTCTGCCTGGACGCGAAGGATGGCAAACTGCGTTGGGACGTGGAACTCGCGGACGTGAAGCTCGGCTACTTTTCGACGATGGCGCCGCTAGTGATTCGCGACCACGTGATCGTCGGAGTCTCCGGCGACATCACCGATGTTCGGGGTTTCCTCAAGTCCATTGATCCGGAAACAGGAAGCACGCAGTGGACCTGGTACAGCGATCCCGATCCCGGCCAACCAGGCTCGGAGACATGGCCGAAAGACAGCGATGCGATGTTGCACGGCGGCGGCATGACGTGGATGACCGGAACGTACGATGCGGAATTGAATTTGCTTTACTGGGGTACGGGCAATCCCAACCCTGTGATGGCCGGCGAGGGGCGCCCGGGCGATAACCTTTATACGTGCTCGATTGTGGCGTTGAACCCGGAGACTGGAAAGCTGGTGTGGCATTTCCAACCCTCGCCGCATGACGTGCATGATTGGGATGCGGTGGAGACACCGGTTTTGTTTGACGCCGAATTCAAGGGCAAGCCGCGCAAGCTGCTCGCACAGGCCAGCCGCAACGGGTTCTACTTTCTGCTGGATCGCACGAATGGACAGTATCTAGCAGGGGCGCCGTTCATCGACCAAACGTGGGCCACGGGACTTGACGTGCACGGACGACCGATTGCCAAACCAGACTCGGCGCCGAGCCCTGACGGCACGCTGATCACGCCTGGTTCGGATGGATCCACGAACTGGATGGCCCCGAGCTTTGATCCGCAGACGAATTTGTTCTACGTGACTGCGCGGCGCATCTTTAGCATTTACTATCTGACGGTGACCGGGAAAGCGGAAGGGTGGGGAGGACGGGACCGCAACCTGTGGGCGAACTCGACAATACGCGCGCTCGACTATCGCACAGGCAAGGTGATCTGGAACCACGAAACCGGCGAAGGGGAAAGTGGCGCGGGAATCCTTACCACCGCCGGCCATGTTCTTTTCAGCGCCGATACTTCGGGGAATCTGCTGGCTCTTGATCCCGCGACGGGCAAGACTCTGTGGCACTTGAATGCGGGGGGGCACATGACCGCATCGCCGATGACTTATCAACTCGACGGACGGCAGTACCTCATTGCCGCTGTTCAAGACGTGCTCTACGCTTTCGCACTGCCGGAAAACGCGACGACGAAACAATCGGCTGATGTCACCCATTCCGAACACTCTGCAAATTAGCTGCAATAAGTTCCACTCGGAGGTCAAGATGCGCACTCGATTTGTATTGCTAGTGCTTGCGACGACGGTTGTGTCGCTGGCGGCGACGTCGCCCGACACGCGGGAGATCACCGAGCCGAGGAAAATCACGTCGGCGGAAGTGACGGGAGCAGCGGCTGTGCCCATTGACGATCTCTATTACACACGAGCAACTGGGGGCGGCGCCTGGTCGCCAGACGGAAAAGAAATCGTGTTCTCTTCGAATTTCACCGGACGGTTCAATCTCTGGAAGGTGAGTTCCTCCGGCGGATGGCCGATTCAACTCAGCCAGTCGGATGACCGGCAGGGCGGTGCTATGTGGTCACCGGACGGAAAGTGGATCCTGTATCAATCCGACCGCGGCGGAGCGGAAATCTATGATCTGTTCGCGATTCCCAGCGGAGGTGGTAAGGCAGTTAATCTGACGAAGACCGACGATATTTCGGAGACGTCGCCGGTCTGGTCGCTGGACGGGACGCAACTTGCCATTTCTTACAAAAAGAAGATTGCGCCAGTAACCGACGTCGCGGTGATGGATTGGAGCACGCGGGCAGTGCGGAATCTGACGAACGAAACAACACCCGATCATCTCTGGTCGGGGCATCTTTGGAGCCCGGACGGAAAAGCTGTGTATGCGACGCGGATCAATGCGGGTTTTACAGACGCCAGTGTGTACCGGATTGACGCAGCGACCGGACAAAGAGAGGAATTGACGCCGCATGAGGGGCAGAGTCGCACGAGTGTCTCGGCGGTCTCGCCGGACGGGAAAACGCTGCTGGTGACGGCGGACCGCCCTGGGGGATACCCGAACGTGGGGCTGTTGGATGCGGCAACGAAGAAGTTGACGTGGGTGACGGACCTGAAATGGGAAGCGGACGCGGGAGAATTTTCACCGGATGGAAAGTGGTTTACGTATGCGGTGAACGAAGACGGGCGCACGGATGCGTATCTGGCGGAGACGGCCACGCGGAACGCGGCGAAACTGAACCTTCCGGCGGGGCTGAATGGGTTTTCGGGCAACCCGAGCACGTTTTCGCCGGATGGCAAGCACGTGCTGGTCAACCACCAGAGCTCGACGCAGCCGGGGGATTTGTGGGTCTATGACCCTGCGGCGAAGCGCGCGACGCAGCTCACCTTCAGCACGATTGCAAGCCTGGCGGTGGCGAAACTGCCGCCTTCGCAACTCGTGCACTACAAGAGCTTCGACGGGAAGATCATCAGTGCGTTCCTGTGGGTGCCGTACAATTTGAAGCGCGACGGCTCGAATCCGGGAATTGTGCTGCCGCACGGCGGGCCGACAGGGCAGACGGTGGACTCGTTCAACCGCTTTGCGGCGGCGCTTGCGTCACGCGGGTACGTGTGCATCGCGCCGAACGTGCGCGGTTCGACCGGTTATGGCATGGACTTTCAGAAGGCCAACGTGAAAGACCTTGGCGGAGGCGACTTAGATGATGAGGTTTATGCGACGAAGTTCCTGACGGCGACGGGCTTCGTGGATGAGAAGAAGATCGGCATCACCGGCGGCTCCTACGGCGGCTACATGACGCTGATGGCCATCGGCAAAAAGCCGGACCTGTGGGCCGCGGCCGTCGAGCAATACGGCATCATCAACTGGCTCACGATGCTCGAGCACGAAGACCCGTTCCTGCAAGAGTACGAGAAATCGCTGCTGGGCGACCCGGTGAAAGATCGCGAAGTCTACGAGAACGCTTCGCCGATCAAGTTCATTCGTCAAGCGAAGGCGCCACTGCTTGTGCTGCAGGGTGAAAACGACATCCGCGTGCCAAAGGAAGAAGCCGAGCAGGTAGTGACCATTTACAAGGAAACTGGAAAGACGGTGGATTCCCACTTCTATCCGCAGGAAGGGCACGGCTTCGCCAAGCGCGAGAACCAAATCGACGCGATTACACGCACGGTGGCTTGGTTCGACCGCTACTTGAAGAACGCCAAGTAGCGTACAGCCAGAAATGGCTGTGCCGCGTAAAAGGCCGGAGGTTTAGACGGCGGTATTGGCGGTGGCTCGGGGGGCGGGCTCGGATTTGGATTGGAAGTAAGCGGTCACGCGGTCGATGATTTCGTTCAGCGGGGTTTGCGGGCGGAAGCCGGTGAGGGCTTGCAATTTGTCGACCGAGGGAACGCGGCGCATCATGTCTTCGAAACCAGGCTCGTAGGCCTGATCATAGGGAATAAACTCGATGGGTGAAGAGCTGCGCGTGCGCTCCTTGACAAGGCGAGCGAGGGCCTCGATAGAAATTTCTTCGGTGTTGCCAACGTTGACGACTTCCCCGATGGCACGCGGCGTATCCATCAGACGAGTGAGAGCCTCCACCGTATCGCGCACATCGCAAAAACAGCGGGATTGCTGGCCATTGCCATAGACACTGATGGGCTTGCTTTCCAGAGCCGCTTTGACGAAGCTCGGCAGCACCATGCCGTAACGCCCGGTCTGGCGCGGCCCGACGGTGTTGAATAGACGAACGACGATCACGGGCAGCTTCTTTTCCTTCCAATAGGACAGAGCCAGAAATTCATCGAGCGCTTTCGAAGCGGCATAACTCCAGCGGCCTTTGGTGGTGGGACCGAGGACGAGGTCAGCGTCTTCGTGGAAGGGGACATTAGTGTTTTTTCCGTAGACCTCGGAAGTGGAAGCGGTTAGCACAAGCTTGCGTTTTTTGCAGGCGGCTTCAAGGATGAGTTGGGTGCCGTTGACGTTGGTCTCGATGGTGCGAACGGGACTCTCGACGATGAGCTTGACGCCAACGGCGGCGGCAAGGTGCACGATGACGTCGGCGTCATCCACGAGTTCGGCGAGCAACTGACGATTCTCCATGTTGTCGAGGTGATAGGACATGCGCTCGGAGGATTTGAGGTGGCGGATATTTTCCATGCTGCCGGTGGACAAATTGTCGAGCAGGACGACAGTGTCGCCGCGCTGGAGCAGACGTTCAGCCAAATGGGACCCGATGAAACCGGCACCGCCGGTGATTAAAAAACGCAAGCGTCCTCCTCAGAGTTCCTGATTGTCGTCCTGATCGTGAACGGCCACTCTTTGCCGGCCCTCGAAACCCTCGTCGGAAGGGGGAGTATCCGAAGGGTCTTGAGGGCCGTAGCCCTGCGAATAAGGATAATACCGATAAGAATAGTAGTAGTCCGGGGCGGTGGAATCCACGGCGTTCAAAACGACACCCAGGATATGGCACTTCACACTGAGGAGCAGGTCGCGCGTGCGCATGAAGGCTTCCTTGGGAGTTTCACCGCTGCGCACTACCAGGAGAACGCCGTCGGCTCTAACGGACAAGATAACGGCGTCGGTGGCGGCCATGATTGGGGGCGAATCGATGACGATGAACTTGAACTTGGTGCGAAGCTCCGCAATGGCGTCGGCCAGCTTATGCGAAGAAAGCAAGTCAGCAGGATTGGGCGGCAGCGGCCCGGTGGGGATGGCGGAGAGATTGGGAATGGCGGGATGCTGAATGGTGACGAGATCAAGACTGGAAACTCCGGCAAGGTAGGAGCTGAGGCCGGCATACTTTCCGCTGCCCAGATTGAGGAGACGGCCGACGCCCGGCTTGCGGAGATCGGCGTCAATGAGCAGCGTGCGGTCGCCGAGCTGTGCCAGGGTCACCGCAAGGTTGGCGGCTGCGGTGGTTTTGCCTTCGCGAGGCAAAGCGCTGGTAACCAGGATGACTTGAGGAGGATGGTCAGCCTGCGACAGCAGCAGAGCAGTGCGCAGGGCGCGGAAGGCTTCGGACATCTGCGACTTGGGAAGATGCTGGGCAACGAGCTCGATGCGCTTCTCGTGGCCATTGGTGGAAGTGCCCTTGAGCAACTTGACGCGCGAACGATCGCCGTTGGATTCGGTGAAAGCGGGAACAACAGCGAGAGAGGGCAGGCGCGCAAGGGTTTCAATATCGTCGGGGCTTTTGACAGTATTGTCCATGTACTCGCGGAGCAGCGCCAAACCGATGCCGCCAACCAAGCCAACTAAAAAGGACAAGGCGATGTTGCGAGTTTTTGCGGGCCGCGAAGGATACGTGGGAACCATGGCAGGATCGACGACGCGAATATTGGAGGAGCGCAAACCGGCGGAGATGCCGGCTTCTTTTAGTTTGGTAAGCAGGCCGTCGTAAAGAGCCTTGTTGGCTTCGGCTTCACGCTTGAGAATGCTGTATTGCACCATGCGCTCGGACATCTGATTCACTTCGGTTTTCTGTTGATCGAGAGCCTGGGTGAGGAGTGCTTCGCGCTGGCGCGCCTCACGATACTCGCTCTCCAAGCGCGCGATTACACCCTTTTTTTCTTTTTCGGCGGCGGCATCGATCTCCTTAAGCTGGGACTGCAGCCGCTGCACCTTGGGAAAATTCGGGCCGTACTGGTTTAGAGCGTCGGTGTACTGGGAATAAATCTCAGTGCGCTTGCGGAGCAGATCCTGAACTGAAGTGTTGTCGCGAATCTGGGGAACGGCATCCATGTCGCCGGCCTTGGCGTATTCGAAAAGAGACTGCTTGCGCATGCGCTCGCTCTGCACGTCGGTCAATTGCTTGTTGAGATCGGCGAAACGCTGGGTAGTGACGTTCTGCTTGTCGCCGTCGAGAGCCCAAATCTGATTCTGGCGCTCATAGGCGATGCGCGCGTCCTCGGATTTTTCGACGCGGATCTTCAACTCGTTGAGCTGATCGGTGAGCCAGGTGGAAGCGCGAGTGGTGGCTTCATAGCGGCTCTGAAAATTTTGTTCGATGAAATTCTTGATATGAGCATTGACAATCTGCGCAGCCAGAAGCGGGCTAGTAGATTCGAAACGGACGTCCATCAAACGGCTGTTGGGCACGCGCTTGACGCTCAAGCTGGCTAGAAACGATCCCAGCTCCGGCGGGGGTTTCATGTTCGCCAGGCTGCCAGTGCTCAAGGCATCGGAGGAAGGGTCGCTCGCGAAATCAGCTTGGCCGGAGAGAACGCCGCTACGGATAGTCTGTAGCGCCAGGGTTTCGCTGGTGAGAATCTTGGATTGCGTCTCGATGTAGTTTTCCAAATCCATCATGTAATCGTAAGAGTCGGTGGCCTGGAACGGAAGGATATTGGAATTTTCCCGATCGATCTCGATGCGCGAGGTGGCGACGTAGACGGGCTGCATGCGGAACGTGCCGATGGCAGTGATGGTCACAACCGCAAGCATGAACGAGAGGATGAGCCACTGGTGCTTGCGAAGAATGAGGAGGTAATCGTAAAGATGCGGCTCGTGCGGAGAAAGATTCCAGGCAGGCAAGCGCGAGGGAAGAGGGACAAGGTCGATGGCCCCATTGGTACCGCTTTCGCGGGGGATAAGTTTGCTGTCTTCGGCCATGGCTTATCGAATCAGGCGGTAAATAACGACGCCGGTACCAATCGCAACGCTCAACTCTGCGGTCTTAATAAGCGCCTGCTTGGCGGCACTTTTGGGGACGTACAAGATATCGCTGGGCTGAAGACGAACATCTTCGGCTTCAAACTTCATGACTTTCCGGAGATCGACCTCCACCTCGCGCTGCTGGCCGCTGGCATCCTTGCGCACGATGACAGCGCGATCGGACTTTGCGGTGCGCTCGAGACCGCCGGCTAGAGCGAGGAGCTTGAGAGTAGTGAGCTGGCCGCGATCGTTGGACACCGTAAAGCCACCTGGCCTGGTGACGGCGCCGAGGGCATACACGATGCCAGCGTGGGGTACGGTAACGATATCGCCGGGCATTAAAACAATGTTGTTCGAGGTGTTGCCAGTCTCGAGAATCTGATTGAGGTTTACCGTGATGGTGTTCGCCAGAGTGGGAGGGACAGATTGCGCGTCGCCGGAACTGCCGGCCGCAGCCGCCGAAGTCGCCCCGGCTTGCGTAGAAGGGGCGAGGTCAGCAGAGGGCGCAGCGGATGATGGAAAAACGGTTTGCGACGCGGCGGGCGCGGCAGCAGACTCCGCAGCTGCGGTTGTGGGCGCTGGCGCTGCATCCTGGGGGCTGATCGCTGGCGGAATGGACGCGTCGTCGGAAGGATCGGGTTCGGCGCGCGTGACAATCACGGAGTCGCCAGCGTCGCCGGTAATGCCACCGGCTTCGGCGAGGACATCCAGCAAAGTAACCTGGCGGCCCGCCTGGTAGACCATTGGATGCACAACCGCGCCGACTACCGTAATCGGCTTGCTTTTCCTCTCCTTGACGGCAACGCTGACTTGCGGGTGGGAAACCAAGCCGTTGGCTTCCAGAACTTCGGCGATTTTCAGTTCCGCTTGGAGTTCGGTGAGCCCAGAGATGTGCAGGCGCACAGGCACGAGAGGTATGCCAATGGTGCCGGTCTGGCTTACGCGAATCTCGCGGCTGAGCTCCGGGATATCGAAGACTTGTATAGCGAGAAGGTCGCCGCTGCCGATAACGTAGTCGCGAGCTGGAGTGACCCGCGAGGCAGCCGAGAGGGAGCGGATGCGGTCGTTGGTTTGTTGCGAAGTCTCTACGGTCTGCGCGCTGCTGGGTAGCGCCACCAGGGCCGATAGCAGTGCAGTGGAGACGAGACACAACGTCCACGCACCCAGTCTGGCTGGCTGCATAGTGATGGATAACCCCCGGTTGATTATACAACGGTTAAGGTCTTGTCAATGAGTAATTTCGGCTAAGTCAGCGTGGTGGCGGCGAGCAGGCGCAGGAGGCGCGGGACTAGAAATGCCGGCAGTAGCCAGATTAGCGATCAAGAAAAAAAGAAGGGCGTTGCCGGGGATGTGGAGATTGAAATCAACCAAACTGTGCACCAGGAAACCGGTACAAGCCACGAGGCCGGAAAGATGCAGAGCGGCGGAGAAGGACTTGTCTTGCAAGAGCAAGCGACGGAGAGAATGAAAAAACAACGCACCGAGAAACCACATGCAGCACGCGGCGCCAGCCATTCCGGTTTCGGCAAGAGCTTCCAGGTAATCGTTGTGGGAGTGGTTGACAACTTTTGCGTCGTACAAGGTTTCGTAAGCGGGGAAAACGGTCTGCAAAGTGCCAAGTCCCGTGCCGGTCCAGGGATGTTCGCGGAAGATGCGCCAAGTGCCCAGGCGCATGGAAGCGCGTTTGCCGGAAGTCACTTCGAGAGATTGCATGGAGGAAAAGCGCTCGAGGATCTGCCGGACGCCCAGCCAGGAAACCAACATGAAGGCGAAGAGTAAAACTGTCGCTCCGGCAAGCACATGCTTTCCGCCCGTGCGCCGCAGAATCAGCAATAGCGCTAGAACGCCGAGCTCCGCAGCGAAACTGATGATGCCACCGCGGGAGGCGGAGAGGAAGAGCGCTCCCAATGGAAAGAGCGCCAGGAGGCCGACAGCAAACCAGCGCTCGCGGCGCACCTTTCCCAGGACCAGAGGAACCAGCGCGACTGGAATGACAAGCTCGGCAAATCCGGCGAAATGATTGCGATTCACGTAAGGACCAAAGGGAATTCCGCCGTAACGCATTTCGCGGAACCAGTAGAGTTTGCCGTTGAAGGTCAAGTGCTGAAGGATGCCGAAGATGGCCACAAGAAAACCAAATGACATGATGAACCACACGAAGAAGCGCCAGTCGTCCGCGGTGCGAAACGCCTGAGTGGCGAGAAAGAGAAGGAGGGTCAAGGCGGTCACGAGCTGGAGCTCGCTGCGAGTGTCGTAGGGAGAAGCGGTGCCGCGAAAGAGAATCTGCCCCGAGGCCAGGAGGATGAGGGCGAGCAAGGGCGGCAGAAGCGGCGAGATAAGCACGCGCTCTTCACGGGCCACATAGGCACGCACAGCCCAAAAGACGAAGAGGAGGCCCGCCGAGGTTTCGAGCACCGCGCGCGCCCAGTCTTCGACGGCACCGTGGGCGGCGATGGCGAAGACGAGCACCGCACAGAGACCGACTTGCAGGGGCCTCATGGGTTGGGGTTTCCTACGGGGACGAGCGAAATGTCGTCAATCCAGGCGGTGCCTTGAATGCGCGCGTCCAAGCCGCGGGAGAGGTTGCGAAGAACGCAGACGCGCGCGCGATGCACGTCTTTGCCGGAACTCCAGGGCATTTCGACACGAGTCCATTGCTGGGTGCCACGAGAGTCTTGCGAATTGGTGGAACCAGAGGGGTGTGAATCCGAAAACCAGGAGAGACGAAATCGGACGCCTTCGTCGCTCGTGAGCGCTTGTGTGCGCACCCACGCGGAGAATCGATAAGTGGTCTCCGGCCGCACCTCGGCGTTGCTGCAGACGCCTTCGTAATTTGTGTTGTGTTTGCCGTCGAAGAAAAGGCGCAGAGACTGTTTGCCGGAGTGTTTTTGCCGGCGGTCCAGGCCAGCTTGCACGCCGGGCGAAGGAGCGGGAAAAATCCAGGCGAAACCGCCGCCGCGAACGTTGGATTCGAAACCACCATCCCAGAGGGCGGAGCCTGGAGGATCGCCCGTGACGACGTCGGAAAGTAGGAGCGCATCCTGCCAGACACGATGGGCGTCGGCAAACTGGCCTTTCTGGAGAAGAAAATCGGTGAACAAAATGACGTCGGCGGGGCTCACGCGCGGATGGATGGAAACCAGGCGCTGCCAGACGATGAGCGTTGCGGCGAGCTGATCGGCGGCAGCGAGCTCACGAATGACGTCGAGATAAGCGGCGCGATCGGGCGGAATGACATTGTCAAGAACGGCCCGAACGTCGGGATCGACGCGCCAGCAGCGCGAGAACGCCTCGGCGCTGCGCTTGGGGTCGGCGTAAACGGCGCGGTGAATTTCCGCAAAGGCTTGCTGGACCTCACCCTGGCGCAACAGAAAATTTCCATAGCGCCAGGCGACCGCGGCGGAAACGGGATACGCGTTGCGGGCCTGGAGATAGGCGTCGCGGGCCGCGGGAAAGTCTCCCTCGGATTCGTAGACGGCGCCGAGGTCGAGCCAGGCGTCGGCGGAGCGAGGATTTAGCGAGAGGGCGCGGCGAAAATTGTGAATGGCGCGGCCAGGATCGGGTTCGTCGAGCGTGTACTGCCAATAGCGGCCGAGAAGGTACCACGTTTCTGGATTCGCAGGCTCGAGGCGAGCGGCGGCTTCGTAACCGGCACGCGTGCCGAGTCCAGCTTGATTGGCGGCTCGGGCGTTGCGCATGGCGAAAAAGGTGAGTATGGCCGCGAGCGCAAAGGCGAAGACGAGGACGGCGAGGCGCGCCGCGGGGTTAGGGAGGCGCAAAAGCATAGCAAGGTACTGTGCCTACGCTGTATCGGAGATGCAAGATGAAAAGTGGGGCAGAGAGCCTCGCAAACCTACGTAAATAAAGTGGAGGCCGGAGCGGTTGAGATCCTTCGGCCCGGCAGAAAGCGCCGGGTCCTCAGGTTGACAACATCATGTTTTTTGCGCCGGGACCAGGAGAACGCGGCTATTTGCCGATGGCGGCGGTAAGGGTTTCATCGGCGCGGCCGCGGCGGCGCACGTCAATGCCAAGGCGCTTGATTTTTTGATTGAGCGTGGAGAGCGGGATCATGAAGCGCTCGGCGGCTTCGGTCTGGTTCCAGGCGGTGCGCTCGAGCATGTCGATGATGATGCGTCGCTCGATTTCGTCCATGATTTGGAAGAGCGAAGGCTGCGGATGGTCGGCGGCAGAGCGCGAACCAGGCTCGCCGGGCAGCGGCGGAAGAAATTCGGAAAGCTGCAGGCGGACGCCGCGGACGATTTCCTTGCTGCGAATATTTTCGGGGAGCAGGTCGACATCGACTCGCTCCTGCGTGGACAAGACGACCGCGCGTTCGACAACATTTTCGAGCTCGCGGACGTTGCCAGGCCAGTCGTAATCCATCAAAAGCTTCAACGCGGCGGGAGTGAAGTTGCGCAGCGGCTTGTTGTTTTCCTGGCAGTAGCGATCCAAAAAATGCGCGAGTAGCGAGGGCACATCTTCTCGGCGATCGCGCAGCGGAGGCAATTGCAAGTGGATGACGTTCAGACGGTGATACAGGTCTTCGCGGAAGCGGCCTTCACGGACGAGGGTGAGGAGGTCGACGTTGGAGGCGGCGACGATGCGCACGTCGACTTTAATTTGCTCCGTGCCGCCGAGGCGCATGAATTCGCGCTCCTGAATGACGCGGAGGAGCTTGGCTTGCGTTTCCGGGCTGATGGTGGCGATTTCGTCGAAGAAGATCGTGCCTTGATCGGCGACTTCGAAAAGGCCTTTTTTGGAAGCCACAGCGCTGGTGAAGGCGCCCTTGACGTGTCCGAAAAGCTGAGACTCGAGGAGGTCGACAGGAATGGAGCCTGTATTGACCGGCACGAACGCTTTGTCGGCCCGCGTGGAGGCAGAGTGGATGGCCTTGGCAATGAGCTCCTTGCCAGTGCCGCTTTCGCCGCTGATGAGTATGGTGGAGCGCGAGGGCGCGACTTGCGTTACGAGGTCGAGCAGCGTCAGCATCTTCTCGCTTTTGCCAATGATGCTGGGGAAATTGAAGCGTTGCTTGAGGGCGCGCTTAAGCTGCACGTTTTCTTCGCGCAGGTGGCGGGATTCCACGGCTTGCGCGACTTGCGCGAGGAGCTCATCGTTGGACCACGGCTTAGTGATGTAATCCATGGCGCCACTCTTGAAGGCGGCGCGCGCCATATCGATGGAGCCGTAAGCGGTGATGAGCACGACGGAAAGATGGGGATCGCGGCGGCGGATTTCCTTCAGCAGCTCCAGACCATTGCGGTCGGGGAGACTGACGTCCAGCAGCAACAAATCAAAGGGGCGCTCTTCGAGCTTGGCGAGGCCGGATTCGCCGGTTCCGGCACTGGAGACGCCATAACCCTCGCTGGTGAGCAGTAGCTCCAGGCCTTCGCGTATTTCAGATTCGTCGTCGATTACCAGGATCGAGCCCTTAGGCATGGACTGCTTTCCTGAGCGCGGGGAACTCAACGTGGAAGGATGTGCCCTTTCCGGGGGTCGAGCGTACATCGATCTTTCCTGCATGCTCTTTGATTATACCGTAGCTGACGGACAAGCCCAGGCCTGTGCCGCGGCCGTTGGATTTGGTGGTGAAGAAGGGATCGAAGATGCGATGAATGTGCTCGCGGGGAATGCCGGCGCCGGTGTCGGCGACTTCAACTTCGACGCTGCCATTGTGGGCGGCGGTGCGGACTTCGAGCATACCGCCGGCAGGCATGGCGTCGCGAGCGTTCAGAAATAGATTGAGAAAAACTTGCTGGAGCTTGTTGGCGGAGCCGCGCACGGGCGGCAGCGAATCGCTCAATTGCTTGACGATGTGAATCTGAGAGGTTTTGAGCGGGTGCGCAACGAGCGCGAGGGTTTCTTCGACCACGCGGTTGACATCAATATCGGCAAGTTCGGCGGCGCCGGTACGCGAGAAATTCAGAAGATTATTGACGATTTCGCTGGCACGAAAGGTCTGCTTGACGATTTTGTCGATGATGGCGTGGCGCGGATCATCGTTGGGCATTTGCTTCGCGAGCATTTGAATGTAGTTGGAGATGACGGCGAGCGGCGTGTTCACTTCGTGGGCGACACCTGCAGCGAGAAGACCGAGGGAGGTGAGCTTCTCCGTCTGGGTCATCTGCTCTTCCATGCGCTCGCGCTGCGTGACATCGTCGAAAAGCAGGAGGCGGCCAATGCGCTCCCCAGACTTGCTGACCAATGGGGTAATCGAGACGTTGAGCGTAAGAAATTTTCCCTGGTGATGGAGCCGCTGCTTGTAGATGCCGGTGATCTGCTCTTCATCCCGCCGCGCGGCGATTTCCGCGGCAAGCTCTTCCGGCAGGAGCGCGCGCAACTGGCGGCCCACAGCGTCCTGGCGCGTCACGCCGAAGAGCTGCTCCATGCGCGTGTTCCAGGACTCGACCATGCCGCCGAGATCCACGGCCAGCACGCCGACGTTCAGCGATTCAACGATGTTTTCGCTGAAATCCTTGAGGCGCGCGATCTCCAACGCTTTTTGCTCGAGGGAAGAATAAAGCTGGGCGTTGTCCAGTGCCACGGCGACGTAGCCGGCAATGGTTTGCACCAACTCGACGTCGTCGCTGGAGAGGAAATCGCCATCGACGGTCTTGCCGAGGCCCAGGACGGCTACGGTGTGCTCGCGAATCCGGCATGGGACGAAATAGTTCAAATCCAACTGCTCGAGGGTCTGGCGGACGGAATCGGAAACCTCTCTCGCCGCGCGGGGCGACTCAAAGAAGAGCGCCCCCCGGGCAAACTCGGGCCGGGCCGGCTCGAGGAAACTGAGATCCATGGGCTCGGAAAGACGCACGCCCATGGAACGAGCGAGACGCATGCGTCCCGGCTGAATAGGATGTTCCATGAAAATGGCGATGCGGTCGACGAGCAAAGTCTGGGAGAGGCGGTCCATGACCGAGCCGAGCATGGGATCGAAGCGCACTTCGTTGGTGAGCGTGCGGCCGAACTCGATCAATGTGCGGCGGTAATCGAGACGATCGCGGTAGAAAAAACGGTCGAGGCGCGCCTGAATCCATTCGCGGAAAGGCTGAAAGAGGAACGCGGCTATTACGATGGCAATCATGCCACCGGCCGGCCCAGAGGTCTGCGCGTGGAAGATATCAGCGATGAGGGCGACCAAAGCGAAATAGACAGCGGCCACGGCAGCGGTGGCGGCGGTGTAAGCCAAACCGCGCTTGAAGATGATGTCCACGTCCATCAGGCGGTAGCGGATAACGGCATAGCCGAAGCAAAGCGGGATGAGCACCAGGCTGAGGACGGAAGTGCGCATCCACGAGCGTGTAGCGGCATCCACTACATACGGCACGACGTAGAACGCCGCGAAGGGGAGGCTGCCGGCGAACGTCCCGCCCGTGAGCCACTTCAATTGCTGGCGGAGAACACCCGAAGGTGCTTCCCGAAAGCTCTTGTAGAAAACCAGCCCGGCGGCAAGGAAATAGATACCGAGATAGATCAACTCGATCTTATCGAGTAGAATTCGCGAGCCGAGCCAGGGCACATTTCCGAGCATATTGAGGGCGGTGCTTACGTGAAGAACGAGTAACACGGCGCCAGGCCCATAGACGAGCGCCAATTTAGAAAGCGAACGAAGCCTGCCCGCCGCGCGTTCCGGAAAAACCAGCGCAAAGTGCAGCAGTAGCGCCGGCGCGAGCAGCCTCGCGACTATGCTGGCCCAATACACCTCGTAGTCGAAGGCGTCCAGCTTGCCGCTGTACTGGAAGGAATACAGGACGAAAGACACCAGGCAGAAGACGTAAAAATGCACGGCTCGCGGCGCATTCCAGCGGCGCACGAAAATGAAAAGTCCAATGAAGAGATAGAGGAGACCCACAAACCGGCCGTAGTTCTCGATGGAAGCAGGCTTTTCCGCTGGCGCAGTGACGATGGGAGTTTCAAACTCTCGACCGTTGCGGGCCAGTTTGTAGCGCACCTGGGTCCAAAGCCCGGCATGCCACAGACGACGGGTGACTTGGACCTGAGAGGTGACAGGGACGTTATTGATGGAGATCAGCAGGTCGCCCGGGCGAATGCCGGCGCGAGCGGCGGGCGAGTTGGGAGCTAACTTCCAAGCCTGGGCGCCACTTGCGGTGTCCAGCCAAGCCACCCCATCGTCCGGCGTGTCAAAGGTTTCGCGCTGGACGAAGTTCAGCCAGGCAAAGATCATCGCCGCCAGCGTGGCAAGCGCCAGAATGACGGCTCCGAGACTGACCCGCAGGTTCTGCTTCATGGTCCCGGGGTAAATACACCCCACCTATGAATTTGGGGTGCAAACCGATGTCCACTGTTCAAGATACGGTTGCGCCTGGAACTGCAATGCTTTCTTAAGGTTAGGGCTTTGGCGGGAGAGTCAAGCTGCCAGTATCCAATTTATGGAAGGATGCCTACAGCTTTCCGAACCTTAAATGCCATTCAGAACTGCACGCTCAAACCACCCCGGAACGTGCGGAACGCGGGAACCAACACCGCGCGGCCATCTTGCGTTTTCACCGAGACATAACCTTGCGCGAAGAGGTTGTCGCAATTGGCGATAGCTTCCCAGCGGCCCGGCGCAAACTTAGGCAAGGCCTGGCGCACACCCACATGAAGGAAAGGATCCATTTGAAAGAGCGATTCGCCATACGCGTCCAAACGCGATACGGGCTCGCCGCCAACCCACTTATAGCCGGCATTCAGCTTGGTGCCGAGGCGCGGCAACTTTGTGGAAACATTGGCCCCGAGGGAATTGTGCATGGTGTTGCGCAGCATATTGCGTGTTGGTCCCTCGGTTACGTCGGACAGAGTAAGCGCACCGGCGTACGCATATACAGCGGTGACTTCCGTTGAGTCGGACAGCTTCTCGCGCACAGCGAGACGCATGCCCCAATTGCCGGAAGAACCACCATCATAGGCGAATCCGTTGGAGAAGTAGTCCTGGAAATAATCGGCCGCGGGCAGATCGTTGCCGCGGCCAAAAACGGCGACGTGCCGGTTGTCGTCATGGAAAGCCGCGGCTTGGAGCTTGCCATGCGAGCCGAGCTTGCGCTCCGCCGAGATTTCTTCGTGCCAGCCGCCTTCGAGCACTGGGCGACCACCGCGCCAAAGTAACGTGGGGAAAGAATCGAGCTCGTTGAGAGCGGCAGCCAGTTCGCTTCCAATTTCACGTTCGTCAGACTCAAGAGGAGTGGCCGCGCCGGGCTCTTCGGTAAAAATCACGGCGGCATGCCACGCATCGGTAATCCGCGTATCCAGTTCCAGGCGGGGGCGAAGGGACGTGGCGGACTTTACCATGCCAACGAGCACGTATTCGGCGCCGTAGCGCAACAGCGCGCGGTCGCCCAGGGGTAGAGCGCCACCCTGCTCAAGGCGAACGCCGCGGAACGTCGGGCCGCCAGGGCCAAGCTTAGATTCGCGCAGAACGAGCGCGCTATGCGGACCGATACCGAGCGAACCGGTGGGCAACCACACCGTGGCGATGCCGCCTCCGGCGACTTGGCCCTCGTAATTTACCTGGCCGGCAAGAAGCAGGCGGCTCGTGCCGCCGAGTTTCTGGTCATAAGCAAAAGCGGTGGCCGGTGCCGAAGGCAGGTTGGAGGCAGAGCCTGGGCGGCGAGCGCCGTCGGTGAAATCCAGCCTGGCGCGAGGGCGCACGGCCTTGGCGTCGAAGCCGACGTTTGCGGCAGAAGTGGAACCGTCTTCGGCCCACTGCAGCACGGGGCGAGTCACGGAAGCGGAACGAAGCACCCACTTCCAGTCGTCGCTTTCGACGCTGGCAGTGGAAGGCTGGCGGCGAAGTTGATCGAGGGAAGCGAACATCGACTCGAGCTCAACGCGCACGACGGTCGTCAGGTGGGCGCTGATGCGCACGTGCTGTTGGATGGTGGGAAGAAAGCCGGCCAGCGTTACGCGGACAGTGTAAAAACCAGGAGTTAGGCGCTCGCCGTGAAAAATTCCTTGCGTGTTGGTGAGCAGGCCGAGCGAAGCGGCTTTGACCGCGACCTCCGGAACAATCTCCACAGCCGCGCCCATCTGCGGTGTGCCGGTGGAGTCACGCACAACTCCAGAGAGCTTGCCAGCGGCGGCTTTTGCTTGCGCGACCGACGTGTTTGCCCCCACAGAGAAGCACGTCAGCATCAGGATGAGGACCCCCCAGGTTCGGAGGCGTTCCTGTTTCACGTGGCACTACCTCCCGGGCGCAGCGTTGGCGGCGCTCTTCGTCTCCGACGGCGGTTTCACCGTGAAGTCCGCGGTTTTGGAAACGGTCTTGTTCGAGAGAGTATCGGTGGCGACGACTTCCAGGGAATACTTTCCCGGAGCGAGAGTGGCGAGCGGCAGCAAGCGTTCGATGGTCACCTGCTCACCGGTCTGCTTCATCTCTTGAGAGGTTTCTTTGAACTGCATGACTTGCTCGTTGCCCTTCCTTACCGTGTATTGGAAGGTGGCGCTGGACTTGTGCGTCTTCTCGTCGGGCTTCAGGTTGTAAACTTGCATGTAAATGCCGAGTTTTATGTCGGAAGGAAATTCGCCGTCCAGCTTGGGACGAACTTTCGAAGAGCCCAGAACGAATTGGCCGGTGCCGATCTGTTTGGCCGGGACGTGTTCCAACTGGTCTGCCAGGATCAGCGAGCTGGCCTGGAGCGTGTCGTCGTCAAATTTCGGAACCTGCAAGCGCGTGTTGATGACGCCAACGTTTCCGCTCTTCACGTCCTTGATGACGATATCCAGCCGGTACAGCCCCGGGCGCAGGGGAACTGCCTTCTGATAAATGGACTGCAGTTTCAGCGAGCGTTGGAACAAGCTCTCTGGGAAATCGCGGCTGACGGGGTCTTCGAAGGTTTGCACTACACGGCCGGTCAGCGTGCTGACGCGACCAAAAATATTCAGCGTCGCGGAATGCACGCCCTCTTTGGAGTCGAAGGAAAGCTGATTGTTGGGAATCTGTATGGTGACGGGAACGAGGACGGTGTCGTTGGTCACCTTGAGATAGTCGGTACGATAGGTGAAGCGCACCTGGTCGCGCACAATGCGCGCGGTCACGATGGCTTCGAGGTCTTTATATTTGACTTGCGGCGGGCGGAAGGCCTTGGAGTACTGCTCGAGGCGACTGAATTCATTCATGCTCGCCGATTCGCCACCCATGGCCCGGGGTAAGTTGGTGCCATCCGAGCGCGTGAAGCGATCGCTCTTCGAAGCCATGTTCATGGACTCGAGCAAGCTCAAACCGGCGCCGGGAACGTGCAAGAGCGCATCTTTTTCGGAGGGATCCATGGTGAGGCGAAACTCGCCGGAACCGCTAGGATCGACGAATTCCCAGATTACGTTCTCGCCGATGCCCTCCATATAGCGATAACGCCAGGTTTCCCACGGGTACGTGGTGGTCGAGCCGCCACCTTCTTGCATCGGGCGATCGTAGGTGCCGCCGGTCGGATGCGATTCGACCTCATCGGCGGGACCCCACATGATGTACATGCGGCCGCGATCTGTTTTCCAGCCGGGAATTCCCGAAGCGTAATGCTCATTGGTATACGCTATGCGGCGGTAGTGCTCCTCTTTGAAATCATTATCGGGAAGATCAGGATTTGCGCTGCGGCGCAGCCAAAACTGCTCGATGAACTGCTCGCGCTCTTCGTTAGTCTCAAGTTGTAAGAAAGCTTGGCGCTCTTCGGGAGAAATAATGTAGACGACGTCCTCGTTGAGCCACTGCTTGTAAGGAGTGTCGAGCTCCTTGAGCGACTTCTTGATTTTTCTCTTTTGTTCCTTGTCGAGCTTTTGCGAGGCAGGAGCTGCGTTGGGATCTCGAGCGTCCTGCGCCAGAAGCGGTGGAGCGGCGATAGCAAGGGAAAGGAATGAAAGGGCCGTGGTACGGGCTAACCGCAACATGAGACACCTCAACGTCTAGGACGATGGGATTCTAACGCGGGGGAAAGTTCCCGTCAATCAGCGAATCTCCTGTATTTTGTGACACTTGGCCCCCGGGAGAGGTTAGAACACGGAACTCAAAATAGGGTTGCCTGACAGTTTTTGGCCTGTTCGGCGGTACAGCTCTTTTGGGGGGAGCAGGCTGCGGTAGAAGGGCAGTTTTATTGTACGCGTTGCTGCTGGCCGTCCGAGCCAATCAGCGTATCAAAGATAGCGAGGACGTGGCGGCGATATTCGAGCATGCGCGAGAAGATGTCGCGGAGCTCCGGCTCGCGCTCAGCTTCGCGGTGCCACTTGGCGAGGACCGCGGGCGGCACTTCGATGTCGCGGCGGAGTTGCTCTGCGGAATGGCCGCGAAGAAAGAGGCCGTAGAAAAAAGCGGCTTCGCGCTGGGGAAAATCGAAGTCCAGCGGGACTTCGGTGGGAACGAATTGTGCCATCGTGGCCATGGCGAAAGGGCAGTTTACAGAAAAGGGTCTCGGCGTCAAGTAGTACCCGACCTTGGATGCTACGTGGCGGGTAACCCCGTACTACAAACCGAATGTTAGATGCAGGTTCCGCGTCGCAGATACAACGCCGGGGTTGCTTGGGCAGCTCTAACCATCTTAGGATGAACAAGGAGGTGGAATTGCCCAAAATACAGCGAGGATCGGCGATGGGGCGCGGGTTGAACCGGGTGCTGCGATTTGGTGTGCGCCGGGGCCTGCGCTCAGTTGAGGTGAATCCCGAGGATTTTCGGCGGCAGCTTGCCGACAAGCACGGCCTATGGGTGCCGAATTTCAGCCGCATGCACGATGTGCCGCTGGAGCGGCTGGATGCGATTGCGCAAAAGCTGATCCGCGATGCGGAGCGGCTGGCGCTGGCCGAGGGCGCGGGATTTGGGCTTGGAGGAATAATCACGCTGCTGCCGGATGCGAGCATACTCACGGCGATTACCCTGCGACTGATTCAGCGGCTTTGCCTGCTGTACGGATTTGAAACGCGCGGTCAGGACGAGCGCCTGCAATTGTGGCTGGCTGCCGCAACGGCCACGGGCGTTGATTACGGAAAGGATTTGGTCGAGAAGCAGATGTTTGAGAAATTGGCGCCGCGCATTGCGCAGAGGTTGGCGGTGAAGCTCGGCGAGGAGACGGCCGAGAAATGGGTTGGGCGGATGATTCCGCTAGCCAGCTCGGCGATCGGGGGAATCCTGAATTTTTCATTTGTGCGCACATGGGGACGGCGCGTGCAGCGCAATTTGCGGGAGAAGCATGTGGCTACGCGCGTCGTGAGCGCAAGAGCCGCGCGGGCGTTTCCTGCGCCGGATCCCAAGCTGAATTAGATCGCTTGGTGGAGATTTTCGGTTCGTGGAAGTAGAGTGGACGCAGTGTGTGGACGAAAGCGCGTGCATAGCGCTTTGGGGAGTGTCGTATGGGAGCGAAAAGCAGAATCATTTGCGGCGCGATTTTGTGCGGGGCGGCGCTAGGCATGGCGATTGCCGCACCGCGCGCGGCTTCGCACCAGACGCAGGGCGCGGAAGAGCCAGTGCCGGCCTTTCACAGCGAAGCGCCGCAAGGCCGGCTTCCGGAGACGCTCAGTCCCGCGCAGTTCACAAACATCGCGGTGCAGAACGCGTACATACTCGCGGCTCAAGTGAAGAAAATCCTGTACCAGCAGCCGTGCTATTGCCACTGCGATCGCAGCCAAGGCCACGGCAGCCTGCTCGATTGCTTCGCCAGCAGGCATGGCTCCGGCTGCGATGTGTGCATGCGAGAAGCGATCTACTCGTATGAGCAATCTCACAAGGGCAAGACCGCTGCGCAGATCCGCGCCGGGATCGAACGCGGGGAGTGGCGCGATGTCGATATGTCGAAGTACGCCGCGCCGGTAGTGGCCAAGTAGTGCGGAATTGCCACAACGCCTTTCAGATCCGTGGTTAACCTTTCCAGCCAGTTCGCAGTCTAATCGGCAGCTGATCCATGGCAATCCACGAAATCTCAGCCCGCGAAACAGGAGGGTCTATGAATATGCGCGTCAGGTTGTGTGCCTTGATGCTGGGTATGACCGCGTGCATGGGTGCCGCGGTTTCGCCGGCTAGAGAGCAAGTGCAGGAAAAGCAGCAGCATGTTGTCGCGCTGGATGAGTTGAACAAACAGGCAGCGCGGCTCGCCGAGACGCGGCAGGTGAATGAAAATGCCGTACGGCACTTGTTGTCGTCGGATGCCGGACAGAAAGCGCTGAAATCCGCCAACGTCGCTTACCAGCGAGTTGACAAGGCCATCGGGCAGTTGAGCGATCAAGAATTGGCGAGGTTGGCGGATCGTTCGCGCCAAGCGGAGAGCGATTTTGCAGCGGGATTTATTTCCGCCAAGACGCTAGCGTACATCATTCTGGCGATAGTGGTAATTGTGGTGATTGTCGTCCTGGTTTGAGGCGGGGTAACCGTCGCAAACGCGCGTATCCACGCGCGCACTTATTTCCTGCAAAGTTTCTTGTCAGCACATGCTGTAATTCCGTAGACTTTGTTAGCCTAGCCGACGAACGGATACAGGAGGATGGATGAACGTTTGCGGGAAGTGGTGTGTTCGGGCCCTGGCAGTAATCCTTTTGACGTGCTTTGCAGTGACCTCTGCGTGCGTGCAGGCGCAGGACAAACATGTCGTCTCCTCTCAGGAACTGAGCAAGGACGCGGCGCGGCCCGCTGAAACGCGCGGAGCTAACGAAGCCGCGTTGAGACAGCTGTTTTCTTCCGAGCAAGCGCAGCAGGCGCTCAAGTCCGCGAATATCGATTACGGGAAAGTAGATAAAGCCGTCGGTCAGTTGAGCGATGAAGATTTGGCAAAGCTGGCGGCGCGCTCGCGCCGGGTGCAAGACAATTTCGCCGGCGGAAAAATGGGAAGCTTATCTGACCGCGACTTGCTGATTATCATCATCATCGCGGTCTTGGTGATCGCGCTGATAGCTGTTCTGCTGCGCTGAAGGCAATCCGTTCGCGCTCGTGAAAACCTCGATGCTCCGTGTATTCGCGGGTTTCTTGCTGGGCTTTTCCCCGGCGCTGTTGGCCCAAGCGGCACCGACGAAGAGTTCGGGTGTGTGGCTCGAGGTTCCGTATGTCAAACAAAGCGAAGACGGCTGCGGCGCGGCGGCCATTGCGATGCTCCTGCAATATTGGAGGGCTCATGGCACGCCGATCGCTGCCAACCGGGCGAATGCCACGGCGATCCAGAAACAGCTCTATTCGCGAAAGGCGCGGGGCATTTTCGCTTCGGACATGGAGCGCTATCTTCGCGAGTCTGGCTTTCGCGAGTTTGCCATTCGCGGCGAATGGAGCGATTTGCGGCAACACCTCGAGCAGGGAAGGCCGCTGATTATCAGCATCCAGCCGGGCAGTGCGAAAGTGCCGCTTCATTACGTGGTAGTGACGGGAATGGATTGGGAGCGAGAAGCGGTTTTCGTCAACGATCCGGCGCGCGGCAAGCTTTTGCGCATCGAGCGGCAGGAATTCGAAAGAGAATGGCAAGCTGCGCGAAACTGGATGGTCCTCGCGGTGCCCGCGGCGGCAAACTGATCCTACTTTTCCTTTTGCTTGTGATCCGCTCGCCTGCGTTTGCGCAGCAAACCCCGTCGGACGCCGCGCGCCTTGCCGAGGCGCAAAAGGCCTTTGACTCCGGACAGTGGGAAGAAGCAGCAAAGTTGTCGCAAGGCCCTGAAGGCCAGTCTCCGGAGCTGGATTTTGTTCGCGGGTTGGCGCTCGCCAGGCAGCAACAATGGAACGAATCCCGCCAGGCCTTTGCAGCTGGGCATCTAAAGAATCCGAACGATGCGCGATTTCTTGTGGAGCTGGCCGGCATCGATTACAAGCAGAATGATTATTCGGCGGCCAAGCGAAATTTGCGCGCCGCTTTACGCTTGGGTTCGCGAGATAGCTACACATTCGATTTCCTGGGCACCATTTACTTTCTGGAAGGCAATCTCGAAGCAGCGCTGAAATACTGGAACGCGATCAACAAACCGCGCTTGCGGAATGTCGCCGTGCAGCCGGCTCCGCGACTTGAGGCAACGCTCCTCAACCGTGCCATCACATTCAATGCGCCGCAAGTTTTGAGCGGCGATGCTTTGCTTTCCACTCGCGCGCGGCTTGAGAACCTGGGCATCTTTTCGCGTGAGCGCGTGCAGCTGACGCCCGCAGGCGAAACCTTTGACGCTACGCTGCATCTCGCAGAGCGCAACGGATGGGGCGATTCGAAGGTGGAAGGCGCGATCGCGCTGCTGAGCGGAGTGCCCTACGCGACCGTCTATCCCGAAATCTACAATCTCAGGCATCGCGCAATCAACTTCACGTCGTTGCTGCGATGGGACTCCGAAAAGCGCCGAGCCTTCGGGGTGCTTTCGACACCCCTGTTCGACAACCCGGCTCGTCGATTGCAGGTCTATTTCGATGCGCGAAATGAAAACTGGAATCTGAGCAATACGTTCTTCGGAGGCAGCACTGCCCTGAGCGACTTGAATTTGCGCCGCATAGCGGGAGGCGTCGAGCTGCATTCGGTCGCGAACGGACGCTGGCGCTGGAGCACCGGAATGGAAGTTGCAAGCCGCTCGTTCCGCAATCTGCAAGGGACCAACTCCACGGCGGAGAAAGCTTTCTTCACTGACGCCAATTCGTTCGGTTATTGGCTTCGCGTGGACCGCTCGCTGTTGCGCGTACCCGAGCGCAGGTTCGCGCTGGACTCATCAGCGGAAGGACGGATCGGGCGTACGTTCGCGGAAAATCTAGGAGCGTTTGGCACGGTTCGGGGTTTGTTAGAAGCGCACTGGTTGCCCCGGGCCAGCGGGGACGACTACGAGGTGCGCACTCAGCTTCGCGCAGGGGCCACGCTGGGCCGCGTGCCATTCGACGAACTGTTCCAACTTGGCGTCGAACGCGACAGTGACCTGTGGCTGCGCGGCCACGCGGGTACCTCCGGCGGCCGCAAAGGCGCGGCACCGCTAGGCCGGCGCTACTTCCTCGTGAACTGGGAGATGGACAAAAATGTTTACAGCAACGGACTCTTCACTGTGAAGCTTGGTCCGTTCCTCGATACCGGCAGCATCGCCGACGCTTCCGGTCTGTTCGGCTCGCAACGCTGGCTGTGGGACACGGGCGCGCAATGCAAAGTGCGCGTGCTTGGAAGCATAACCGTCGTGCTGATCTACGGCCGCGACCTGCGCGGCGGCCACAATGTTTTCTACGGCACGGCCCTTCGCTAAAGCCGTCCGATCTTACCGACTTACACTTTCATTTTTCTTGGCCCTGCGTCCAACCAGACAGTAGGATGTCTCCGTCACGGCATCGCAGATTTGCGCAACATCCCAGCAAGCAGAAAGAGGTCAAGATGGCCGCGCGCCGAATCTCCGCAACGCTGATACTCGGTATTGCAAGTCTTGCGTCGCTCTTCGTGGCGCTCACCGGAGGTCACCGCCTGATGGCCGCGGACGAAAGAGCTTCACACGGCTTTGACGTGGCAAATCTGGATCGTACCTGCAAGCCTTGCGACGACTTCTACCAGTTCGCGGTGGGCGGCTGGCTGAAAAATAACCCGATTCCGCCGGAGTATCCGGTGTGGGGCAGCTTCATTACCCTGGCGGACAAGAATCAACAAGCATTGCACGGCATCCTGGAAACCGCGGCGGCGAACGCTTCTGCCGTTCCCGGCTCGAACGAGCAGAAAATCGGCGCCTTCTACGCAAGCTGCATGGACACGAAAGAAATTGATGCCCAGGGAATGAAGCCGATCAGCGCGGAGGTGGCTTCCATTGAAGCGATTCATGACACGGCAGGCTTGATCGACACCGGCGCGCGGTTTCAAGCCGCCGGCGTAGGCGTGCTCTTCAACTTCGGCTCCGATCAGGATTTCAAGGACAGCTCTAAGGTCATCGGAGAAGCGAACCAGGGCGGCTTGAGCCTCCCGGATCGCGACTATTACACGCGCGATGACGACGAATCCAAAAGGCTGCGGCAGCAGTTCGTGGAGCACGTTGCCAAGCTGCTCGTTCTGACAGGCGACGCGCAGGACAAAGCCGCCGCGGAAGCAAACACTGTCCTGAGCGTCGAGACTTCGCTTGCGAAGGCCTCTATGACCAACGTGGAGCGCCGCGATCCCGAAAGGATCTACCACAAGATGAGCCTGGCGGACGCGCAAGCCTTGACTCCGCACCTTTCCTGGGAGGCCTATTTTCAAGCGGTAGGCAGCCCGAAGCTCACGGAAATCAACATCGGGCAGCCCGATTTTTTCAAAGCCCTAGATGGCATGCTGACCGGCGTTCCCCTTGCCGACTGGAAGGCTTACTATCGCTGGCACCTCATCAACCGTTCTGCCGGGCTTCTCTCTGATCCATTCGTGCAGGAAAATTTCGCATTCAACGGCCGCATTCTCACGGGCTCCAAGGAAATTCGTCCGCGCTGGAAGCGTTGCACGAGCGCCACAGACCAGCAGTTGGGCGAGGCTCTCGGCCAAGTCTATGTGCAGAAGTATTTTCCGCCGGAGGCAAAAACGCGCGCACTGGAGCTTGTGCACAATTTACTCGCGGCCTTGCGCGACGATTTGCAGACTTTGCCTTGGATGAGCGCGGCCACGCGCAAAGCGGCCATCGAAAAACTTGAAGCGTTCACCATAAAAATCGGCTATCCGGACAAGTGGCGCGATTACTCCGCGTTGAAAATCGATCGCGGCCCTTACGTCCGGAATGTTTTTCGCGCTGCGCAATTTGAGAACGCGCGCGACCTTGCGAAAATCGGCAAACCCGTTGACCGCGGCGAGTGGGGCGAAACTCCTCCCACGGTCGATGCCTACGACAATCCGCAGCTCAACGAAATCGTGTTCCCCGCCGGCATCCTGCAACCGCCGTTTTACGACCCCAAGCGCGACGACGCCTACAACTACGGCGGTATCGGCGCGGTGATCGGCCACGAAATTACGCATGGCTTCGACGACCAGGGCGCACAGTTCGATCCGCGAGGCAACCTGAAAAATTGGTGGACGCCCGAGGACCTGAAGAGTTTTCGGGAGCGCGGCGAGTGCGTGGCAAAACAGTTCGATGGATATGAAGTCGAGAAGGGCTTGCACGAAAACGGCAAGCTGGTCGAAGGGGAGAGCATCGCCGATCTGGGTGGAGTAACACTGGCGTTTGCAGCGTTCCAAAAATCGCTGCATGGAAAGGCGGGCGAAAGAGATGCCAACGGTTTCACGCCCGAGCAGCGGTTTTTTCTAGGCTACGCGGGAAATTGGGCCGTCAACGTCCGCCCCGAGCTCGCGCGGCTGCAAACCAACACCGACCCGCACCCGCTGCCAAAGTTTCGCGCAAACGGGCCGCTTTCCAATATGGCGGAATTTGCGAAAGCGTTCGGCTGCAAAAAGGGCGATACGATGGTGCGCGGGCAAGCTTGTAAGATCTGGTAGGAACCCAACGCGTATCGCCAGCCGGAAGCTTAGAAGTGAAGAACGATGTCCGTGTTCGCCTGCGCGCTGTTTTGCCATTCGCCGAACAGATGGGTCCTCACCCAATCGAGTTCCAGGCGCGCAGAGAGATGGGGAAAGATACGGTAGTCCGCTCCTCCGCCCACCTGCAAACCAAAACCATTCTTGCTGTTACCCGCTGTCTGGGGCAGGATGTGCGCGCCGCCGGCGATCGCATGCGCCCACGGTTCCCATTTGCGGGCGCGCCAGGCGATTTTCGGGCCGGCACCGTAGCTGATGTATTTGACGTGCTCGTTCTGGTAGATCGTGGGCGCAAAGGAAGTGTTGACGTTGCCCTCGATTCCAAACCACTCGTTTGTGAAATAGGTGACGGAAGTGTTGGTGCCCACGCCCGTTGCGTAGTATAGCGAGGAGCGAAACCTCACCAGCGAAATGCCCAACGCCAGTTGCCAGCGGAAGTCATCGCGGCTGCCATACACAAATTTAGGTTCGGGAGCGGCCGGCAAAGCTTCGGGCGGTCCCGCGAGCGAGCGTGCTTCAGCAAGCGAGGATGCGCTTGCAAACCGCGGCTCAGCTGACGGCGACAAGAGGGCGTTTGATAATTTAGGTGAGGCCGCCGCCGCGGAGGTATTTGCAAAATCCTCGGCCACGTTGGCATTCGCTTGTGAGGAAACGGTGCGATCGTCTTGCGCCCGCATGATGCTCGTAGCGGCAAGCACCAGCACGGCGACTAAAAGTAGCCTATTCATATTTTTCCCCTCAGAGGGATAGACCCCGGGGCGCTAGCCAGCCACTCTGTTACGGTAAACAAGCCGCAGCACCGTTGTCCACGAAATTTAGATGTCGGGTTGCGCATAGCGGACTGCCTCAGCGAAAGATTGAGGAACTCATCACCCGGGCTGGCAAGGCAACTCTAGGGATTGTGGCGAGTGACGGGTCTAAAGACCCGCCACTACGGATTGGCGCAGACGCGGTGCGAGCCGCTCTGCTATGAAGAAGCCGCCGAAGAGCAGGGAGGAGTATAGGGCGTCGCCAGCGAGCGTATTCCAGAACAAGGGAAAGCCGGCGATGTAGCAAGCGACGAGGCCGGCCGTTGTGTAGGGAAAACTGTCGAGGAACGCCCAGACGCCGAAATTGGTGATCAGGAAAAATTGAAGAGAGCCGAGGAACGTCGCTCCTCCGATGCGCAGAAGATTGCGCCTCCGATTTAGAAAGCGGCCGATGAGGACGCTAAGTAGAAAGCTGGCGTAGACCAACGGGCTGAGCTTGTTGAAGCCGATGATAAGGTCGGTGGCGAACATCACCAGCAGCGGGAACAGGAAGGCGAGGCGGCGGTCGCGCACCATTGCGCCAGAGAAGAGAGCGACGGCACCCACGGGAGTAAAGTTCCAGGGATGCGGAGCGAGGCGCAGAGCAGCCGCGAGAACGATCGTAGCGAAGATGACAAAGGTGCGGAGCATTACTGCTTCCTTCTCGGATTTTTCCATTTTCATTTTGTTCTCCTTTGGCCGGGCTCAAGACTCGGCTCCTGCTATTTGGTATCTGCTTGCCTAGCTGGGTCGCAGCGGTGCTGCGCCCCCTACAGCGGCTGCGCGTGGCAGCAGGTCGCAGTAGATGAAGGAATCGCGCTCGACTACTTCTCCGGTGCGAACGGAAATGCGGTGGCGGAAGATGGGTCCATCGAAGACGAAAGTATGGAATTCGCCGTTTTCGCCGCAGGGATCGACTGCGGCGGGCAAATCGCGGAAGAAGGAAGCGTCCAGCTCGCGACCGGCGAAGCTGCGGTCGAGAACTTTGGGATCGACGCAGGCGGCGACAGCGCGGAAGCCGGTCGCGTGAAATTGGCGGATGAGCTGGCGGGTGTCGCGCTTCCAGATGGGGAAGAGCGCGGTCATGCCAATGCGCGCGAGATTTTTCTCGCGGTAGGCGCGGAGATCCTCGAGGAAGATGTCGCCGAAGGCGACGGTTCGCACGCCGGCCTCGTAGTGGACGCGCAAGGCTTCTTCCATGCGAGCTTCGTAGATCGGATTCACGCATTGCGGCGGGATGCGCACCTCGTGCAGTGGAAGACCGATGGATTGGGCCTGCTGCGCGAGAAGTTCGCGACGGACGCCGTGCATGCTGATGCGATCGTAAGTTTCGGTGACCGTGGTTAGAAGGGCGGCGATAGGGACGTTGTCCTGAAGGAGCGCGTGAAGAGCCATGGCGCTGTCTTTGCCACCGGACCAGCAGAAGAGGATGGGAGTGGTCACGGCTGCAAGCTCCTTAAGGGAACGACAAGTTCATCGGGGTTGGAATGCTGACGCGCCATGTGCGCTGCTACAAATCGTGCCTAGATGGGGCGCCGCGGTGCTGCGCCCTGCACAGAAGAGCGGGATCGATTGCATTAGTTTTTGCCGCTGAAGCGGTAGTTCATGCCTACGCGGACGTCGCGGCCGAGAGACGGATAACCGATAGCGTCCTGGTAGTGCTTGTCAAAGAGATTGGTGGCGCGAGCGTACAGCGAGATGCCGCGGCCCACGGCGTAGCTGCTGGAAATATCGAAGCGAGCGTAACCGGGATTGCGCGTTAGGCCGAGGAAGAGAAAATCGCTGTCGGTGCGCGCGCCGCTGAAGTAACCGGCGATAATGAAATTGAATTGGCGAAATGAAGAACTCAGCGTGAGGGAGCCGGAATGCGTCGGCCGGCGGATCAGGTGGTTGCCGGCGATTTCCGCAAGGTCGAAAGCGTTGGGCGACACGAGGACGCGGCTGTCGTCATACGAATAATTGCCCGCGAGCATGAGCCAGCGAACGAGGCGAGTTTCGACGGCTATGTTGGTTCCTCGCGCCCGAGCCAGATCGGTGTTGAAAAAATTGCCCCAGAAGGCGGGGCAGCCAGCGGGCTGCGGAATCGCGCAAGGACTGAACGGAAAGCACGACGTGAAACTGATGATGTCGTAGAAGCGGCTGGAAAAATAATCGGCGGAAATTTTCACGCGATCGTCCGCAAGTTTTTGCTCGATTCCGGTGTTCCAGGTCTTGCTGGCTTCGGGCTTAAGGGAGGGATTGCCAGGGAAGCACGGACTGAAGCCCGCGTTTTGGTCGAAACGCGGCTCGACGATCCCTTCTCCGTAAAAAAAGCGGTAACGCGTGTCGCCCCAGAAGCCGCTGCCGTACCGCAGGCCAAGCGATGCCCCGACGCGCGGCACGACGCGCGTGCCGAAGCTGCCGTTGGCTTCCGCCCGTGCGCCAAAATCCAGCGACACACGCCGATGAGGTAGGTAGCGAAGATCGAGGTAGCCGCCTTGATTGTTGCGGCGAAGATGGCCTATGCCCAGGAACGAGATGTCGGCATTCTCGACTTCGTATTGATATCCGGCGGTAGCACTAATTTTGCGGAGAATGTAGCTGGTCTGCGCGTTGATGCTGGCGCGATTGTATTCGCTCTTTGCACCCGGCGAAGTGAAATCGCAAAACTCAGCGGTGGGCACGGCCGCGGGATCGGTCCGCGGGCAGCCGGCGAAGGGATCGGTGGCAAAAAAACTCTGGATGGGATTTGCGGCGAACACGTGATGGTACGACTCCGCACTGCTGACCTGATGGTGCCAGTGCGCTCCGCTGGTGAAATCCCAGCGGGCGTTGGCGCTGAAATCGTGGAGATCGTTGATCTGGTGGAGGCTCGGAGGGGTGATCAAAGTTTGCCCGGGAATGCCAGCCTCGCTGGTGTTGTTGCGGAGCGCTAGGCGCAGCTGATTGGTTTCGCTGAAGGCGTAGCCGAAGTTCCCGGACACGGTGCGATTGCGGAAGGAGTTGTTAGGGCCTTGTCCATCGGAGGTGAAGTAAGAAGCTGCGCCGGAATAGTCGAAAGAGCCGAGCAGGCCGCTGAGTTGCGCGCCACCGCGCGCGGTGGAAAAGCTGCCGCCTTCGGTGAAGAGATTGACAGCAGGAACACGAGTTTCGCCGCGATGAGTAAAAACCTGGATGACGCCGGAGACGGCGTCGGTGCCATAGAGCGCGCTTTCGGCGCCGCGCACAACTTCGACTTTGTCGATGTTGTCGAGCGTGAAATTGGAGAAGTCAAAGGTGCCGCCGGGCAGATTTACCGCCGTGCCGTCGACAAGCACTTTGGTCTGGTAGGAATTGCCACCGTTCAAGAAAATTCCGGCGAAACCACCTTCGGGACCGGTTCGGTCGATGGCAACTCCTGAGCTGTAGAGCAAAACGTCGGTGAGCGGAACCGCTTGGCGACGCTCGATTTCTTCGCGCGTGATAACGGAGACGGATGCAGACGTCTCCTGAGCGAGCGCGGGTTCGGCTTGCGCGCTTACGACTACGCTGGAGGAGAGGCGTTCGAGCCCGAGACGGAGATCGAGGTTACGCGACTCGCCGGCCGAAAGCTCTAGAGTGAAGTCGCGCGGAACGAAGGATGGCCGTGTGAACTGAATGTGGTAACGGCCTGCGGGCAGATCCAGGGTGTAAGCACCGTCGCTTGAGGATATGGCAGCGAGTACAGGCGCATTTGGAACGGTTTCGAGTTGCGCCGTGATGCGAACACCGGCGATGCCGGCTCCGTTGGGATCAAACAGCGTGCCTGAAAGATGCGCGTCCGGTGAGCTGGCTTGTGCTGAAGATGACAAGGGAATTGCGACGGCAAGAAAGGTGAAAAAGCTTGCACGAAGAGAGATTGTTTTCATTTTTGTCCTCCGCTCCGCACGCGTGGGAGCTTGAAGGTTGGCCCTGCGCTTGATCGCGCGGGCTGCGAACTTCGCCGGTCTCCTGGCTTGGCGGGGAGTGCGGCCCGGTTTGCGGGCCTGTGCGTGGCCTTCCCGCGACGCCGCCTGAACAGCAAGCGCTTCGCCGCAGTGACCTGCGCAGTGTGGTTCCGCCGTACAGTCGCGCGTCGGCGACGGCTTTCTTGTTGTTTGCCTCTCGATTGAGGTCGAGGGCACAAGCGCAACCAGAATGAGGTTGCCCGTCTTCCCGAGCACGAAGTTCGCGGTGATTGTGAGGGGCTTGGGCCCGCTGTGGATGATGGTGTGCCGCGAGCAAATCCGCAGCGCCGGGGTTAACGAGAAAAATTCCTACGACGTTGGCAGCAAATTCACACGGGGACGGCCGTTCGAGCCTTGCTCGACGGTGAGCGGCGTGTGAAAAACCTGTTCCAGCAAATCGCGTTGATAGACGCTCGCGGGAGAACCTACGCGCAAACTCTTGCCTTTTTGCAACAGCACGACCTGATCGGCGTATTCCGCGGCGAGGTTGAGCTCGTGGGTAACGACCACAACGTTGTAGCGGTTTTCCGCGGCGAGACGGCGCAGTGTGGCGAGGAGATCGACCTGAGCGCCGATGTCGAGGTGCAGCGTGGGCTCATCGAGCAGGAGAAGCAGCGGCTGCTGGCATAGAGCTCGAGCGAGAATGACGCGCTGCCTTTCGCCGCCGGAGATCTCATTCATCCAGCGATCGCTGAGATGATCAGCGCTTACTTGCGCTAGAGCGTTGCGCGCGATCAGGACATCATCTTCATTTTCAAAGCGTAGGTGCCGGCCGTAGGGATGGCGGCCTTGCAGGACGAACTCCCAGGCACGCGCAGGGAAGAGGAGCGGAGTCTCTTGCTGGACCATGGCGATGCGTTGCGCGCGGGCTCGCGGCGCGAGCGTGTGGGTGACAAAGCCGTTCAACAGGACGCGGCCGGAAAGGGGCGCGAGCGCGCCGGCGATTAACTTGAGGAGAGTGGACTTGCCACTGGCATTGGGGCCCAGGATGGCGACTATTTCACCGGGACGAGCTTGGAAGCTGTTGGCTTCCAAGGTGAAGAGCGGGGCTTGCGAGGGATTGGCGGAGTAGGCGTAGCTGACCTGCTCGACACTGAGCCGGACTTCGCTGCCTGGGCGAGGAGCGTCGCCGAGGTTCGGCCATGACGAGTGCGCAGGGCTGCTCATGCCGAGCCTCGACGTAAGAGATAGATGAAGAGCGGGGCGCCGGCGAGCGCGGTCATTGCCCCCACGGGAAGCTCCGAGGGTGCGACTACGGTACGCGCCAGCGTGTCTGCGAGGACCAGCGCGATGGCGCCACCAAATGCTGCGGTGGGCAGCAGAGTGCGATGGTCAGAGCCAAAGAGCAAACGCATGACGTGCGGGACGAGAAGGCCTACATAGCCGATAGCGCCGCTGACAGAAACGGCGAGGCCGGTGAGAATCGATGCGGCGATGTAGACCACGAGACGGACGCGGCGAACATCGACGCCGAGGTGCATGGCTTCTTTTTCTCCGGCGAGGAGCAGATTCAAATCGGAGGCAGTGGTGTAGATGGCGCCCGCGGCGGCGAAAAAGCCAACTCCCAGGACCCAGCGCAGACTTGCCTGCAAGGGACTGGAAAGGTCGCCCATGAGCCAGAAAGCCATGCCGCGGAAATCGCGGCCGCTGAGGGTAGTCATCAGGAACATGATGATGGCGGATAGGAAGGAAGCACTGATGATGCCGGCGAGGAGCAGAGTGGCGCTGTCGATTTGCCCCTGGCGGCGGCCGAGGAAATAGACGGCGGCGATGGTAGCTGCGGCGCCGAGGAATGCACCAAAAGGAGTGAAGAGCGCGGCGAGCCACACCGGAAGCGCGAGATGAGGCTCGGCGATGAGCGCAAGGATGGCTCCGAGGGCAGCGCCACTGGACACGCCAAGCACGTAAGGGTCGGCGAGCGGATTACGTAGCAGCGCCTGGAAGCTGGTGCCGGCCACGGAGAGAGACGCACCAACGACAATCGCGAGGAGAATGCGCGGCAAGCGAATCTCAATGACGATCATCCCATAATCGCTGGAGAGGGCCTTGGTCTGGTGGAGCAAAACGCTAATCAGGTCACGTCCGAGGCCATAGAGGGAAACAGGAACGGCGCCAAGCTTGAGTGCGACCACAACGACAACAAAAAGGATGGCGGCCAACAGGCTGCACTGAAGGAAGAGGCGTTGCAGCGTCAGAGGGCGCATGCTTGCTCCTTCAAGATCTCTGCGTTAAATGTTGACGCAAAGGATGCGCGACGCGGCGGCGAGCTCGGTGCCGGTGGATTTACCTGCTCTTTATAGTTCTGCGGCTTTTCGACAAAGGCCTCAGGGTGCAGTTGCCGCGCGAGGTCTTCAACGGCGCGGACGAGGCGCGGAGCGGGACGGTTGATGGCATCGCCGATCGTGGCGTAGCGACGATTGCGCACAGCATTGAGAAGACGCCAGCCGGGAAGATCAGCAAGGGCATCAGCACCATGCGGCGCAGCGCCGAAATGGGATTCCACAAAAATGAGAAATTCCGGCTGAAGATGGACGACTTCCTCGAGGTTGACCTGCGGCCAGTTCTGCGACGAATCGATGACAGAGACGGCGCCTGCGTGGCGCAGTGCGTCTGTGATGAAAGTGTCTTTGCCTATGGAGATGAGCGGCTCGGTCCAAACGATAAAGAGAACGCGGCGGGGAGGGAGCGAAGAGAGGCGGTCCTGGAGGGCCGCTAATTGGCGCTCGAGATCGGCGGCGAGCGCGGTTCCGGTTTCCGGGACGCCGAGCAGGTCGGCAAGACGAGCGACTGAGGTAATGATGGCGTCGACCGTATGAGGATCGGTGGCGTACGAAGGGATTCCGATGTCTGCGAGAGCCTGGACAGTTTCGAGGCGGTTCAGATTTTTGGTGACCAGCACGAGGTCGGGGTGGAGTGCGGCGATGGCTTCGAGGCTGGGATTAACGGCGCCGCCAACTTTGGTTTTTTGCTGCGCCGCCGCCGGGAAATCGCAGTAGTCGGTGTCGCCGACCAGGCGGTCCTGCAGGCCCAGAGCGTAGACCGTCTCGGTAAGGTTGGGCGCGAGGGAGACGATACGGTGGATGGACTGCGGGACACGGATCGTACGGCCGACTTCGTCAGTGATTTGCCGATAAGTGGTAGGCGTTTGGAGCGGCGAGGCGGTTGCTTGCGCAGCACGAATTGCAGCGTCGCAAAACAAGAAGACGACCGCGGCCGCAGCGACACGTCTTAGCTTCGAGTGAATGAACATTCGCAACACGAGTCCCCGTTTGCGAGAAGTGCCCTCCAACGAAAAAGCCCCATGCGAGCAGCGATGGGGCTCAAAGACGGCACCTCTTCTCGCGAAAGGCGCAATCCCCGCGGCATGGGAGGGTAGCCTGGCTTACGGCTTTTCAGCCGATTACAGTGGCGGGACCGCGGCCGATTTGCACGGCCTTCCCCGCTTCCCTTGCCCGCAAAATAGAACCATGAGTGTATGCCGCACGACAGGCGGAGTCAATTGAGCTGCTCGGACGTCCGTCGTTTGAGGACGCATCAGCGATTTTTCCAGTTGGGCTTACGCTTTTCGACGAGTGCGCGAAGGCCTTCTTGAGAGTCCTCGAGGCGATAGAGTTCGTTGAGGAAGATATTCATCGATTTCTTCAGCCCTTCGCGGAGGGAAAGTCCCATACCTCCGAGGATGGCCCTTTTGGCCATGGCGAGAACGGGGCCGGAGTGTGCGGTGATGCGCGTCACAAGCTCGTTGACGGTGGCTTCGAGCTTGGCTTCGGGGACCAGACGGGTAACCAGGCCGAGTTCGAGCGCACGTTCGGCGGTAATGGCTTCACCAGTCAAAATGATTTCGAGAGCGCGCTTTGGTCCGACCAGGAATGGCAGGATCGTGGAGGCGAGAGGAGGGAACACGCCGATGGTGATTTCCGGCTGCGCGAAGCGGGCTTTCGGCGTGGCGATGACGAGATCGCCGAAAGCGGCCAGCTCGGCGCCGCCGCCAATGGCCGGGCCGTTTACAACGCAGAGGACGGGCTTGCTGACCTCCAGCATTCCCGCGAATGCGGCGTGAAACGCATCCAGCATCTGGTAGACGCGTTGCGTGGTGTATTCGCCGATATCCACGCCGCCGCTGAAGACTTTGCATGCGGAATCGAGCGCGATGAGCTTGACGTCATCGCGCTCGCCGGCGAAAACAATACCATCGGCAATTTCGCGGAGCATGGCCTCGTTGAGGAGGTTGTGATCCGGACGATTGAGAGTGAGCCGAGCGACGCTCTCGTCGATGCGAAATTTTACGAACTCAAAATCTTCTGGTTTGCGACGTACCGCTCCGGTTGTGAATTGTTCCGTGCTAACCGTCTCAACCATACTGTGGCCTCCTGAACCGTTCGGCGCATTAAGAGCGGCGGAAAATTGGGCAAAATCGATGCTAGCACAGGGTTAGTGCCTTGCTTTTGGCGTGAGCGGCGGGCGTGCGCAAACAGTTTGCGGATGAACCGGGGATGGCACGCGGCGGTGTAATCGAATGAGCACCCTTTGCGGCAGCATCGATAAGTCATGCGAACATCAGAAGCGCTAAATATGGCCGACATCAGAACAGATGCCGCGTTTGCGGTTCGCTTGGTTGGCGCGGTTGACGTAGAGGGATTTCCGCCGGAGCGGGCTTGGGAAACGGCTCCGCCCGTTTGCTTTAGCGCCGACTGGCAAGGCAAGAACGCGGACAGGCACAGGGAAACGCAGGTGCGGCTGCTGTGGAATGCGGAGTTTTTGTTTTTGCGATTTGACGCTTGGTACAGGAGCATTACCGTTTTTGCGGATGCGGAGCCCTCCGGGAGACGGGACGCGCTTTGGGATCGCGACGTTTGCGAAGCTTTTCTTCAGCCGCCGTGCTCGGATTCGCGCTGTTACAAGGAAATTGAGGTGGCGCCAAATGGATTCTGGATTGATCTCAAGATTGCTCCAGGAGAAAAACGCGATTTACAGGGCGGCTTGCGGCGACGGGTGCATATCGATGAACAGAAGAAGCAGTGGTATGCGGTGCTGGCGCTGCCGATGAAGAGCTTCGTTGAGCATTTCGAGATGTCCGGTGTGTGGGGAGTGAATTTTTTCCGAGTGGAAGGGGCTGCGGAGCCGCGTTTTTATTCGGCGTGGCGACCGACAAATACGCCGACGCCAAATTTTCATGTGCCGGAAGCGTTTGGGGCGCTGGTGTTCACGGAAGCAGCCAGCAAAATCCGGGGCTAGCGAAGGACCTCCTTTTTTCTTATCCTTTCGATGTGCCACTCATCGACGTGCCACGCGCGCTGCGATTCCGATTGTTGGTGCTGTTTAGTTTATTCGGCGTTCTGGCCGCTTGCTTTGCCGCAGATGTTCTAGTAGCGCGGCCTCGGCAGGCTACAGACTCTCCAGACAATTCTCCGGTCGTGACCAAGGTTGAGCCGCCGAATTGGTGGCTGCGGCTGACGCCGGAGCTCATGGTGCTGCTAAGTGGACGTCATCTGGAAGCGACCGGAGTTGCCTGCAATCTTCCGAATCTGGTGGTGGAACGCACGCAGGCGACTGCGGGCGGGAGTTACCTTTTCGTGTGGTTGAAATTCGGAGCGGAGCTGAGATCGGGAACGGCGGTCTGCCGCATCAGCACACCGACGGGCACGACCTCGTTCGAACTGCCACTCGCGGCACGCGACCAAACGATTCACAAGTTTCAAGGACTCACGGCGGCAGACGTCATTTACCTGATCATGCCGGACCGTTTTGCCAATGGCGACCCGGCGAATGACCAGCCTGCGGAAGCACCGGGATCGCATGATCGTTCGAAGGCGCGCGCTTATCATGGCGGCGATTTGCGCGGGATTCGCGAGCACCTGGATTATTTGAAGGATTTGGGCGTCACAACACTGTGGCTGACGCCAATCGTCAAGAACGGCGCGACTGAGGATTACCACGGTTACGGCGCGGTAGATCAGTATGCGGTTGAGCCGCACCTGGGCAATTTGCGGGAGTACCAAGAACTTGTATCAGCAGCGCATCAGCAGCGCATGAAGGTTTTATTCGACATTGTCCCAAACCATGTCGGGCCAAAGCACCCGTGGGCTGCCAAGCCGCCACTGCCCGACTGGTTTCACGGAACAGTGCAGCGCCACATGAATGCTTCCGCGGCGGTGAGCGGAGTTTTCTACGGCGAAGCGGAAAACCATGGCCACGATTTGTTTGAAGCCATCGTCGATCCGCACGCGCCGCCGCGGCTTTCGAGGAACCTGACGGAAGGATGGTTCGTGGACCTACTTCCGGACATGAACACGGAAAATCCGGTAGTCGCGCACTATTTGCTGCAGAACGCGATCTGGTGGACGGAATCGTCGGGTTTAGACGGATTCCGCGTCGACACGTTTCCGTATGTCTCGCGGCAATTCTGGTCGCGCTGGCACGCAGGTTTGCGGAGGATTTATCCGCGTTTGACGACGATCGGCGAGGTGTTTCATCCGGATGCGAGCGTGACCTCGTTCTTTGCCGGCGGGCAGAAGCGATACGACGGAATCGACAGCGGAGTGAGCACGCTTTTCGATTATCCGATGTACTTTGTGCTGCGCGACGTCCTGCTTAAGGGCGCGCCCGTTGGACGCATCGTAGATGTGCTGCGGCACGATGCGCTTTATCCCCGACCGGATGAGCTAGTCGCCTTTTTTGGAAATCACGACGTCACCCGGTTTGCGAACGACAAAGGAAGCTCCGCGGCGAAGCTGAAGCTGGCATTTGGATTGACGCTCACGCTGCGCGGGATTCCGCAGCTTTATTACGGCGATGAAATTGGCATGGCGGGTGGAGGCGATCCGGACAATCGGCGGGATTTTCCGGGCGGGTGGCGTGAGGATGTGCGGAATGCGTTCACGAAGCCGGGTAGAACGCCTGAACAGCAAGAAATTTTCGCTTACATGCAGACGCTGTTGCGTTTGCGTGGCGAGCACGAGGCGCTGCGCGGCGGGCGTTTGTGGCATCTCTTTTCAGATGAGGGAGCGTACGTTTTCCTCCGCGAAACGGACGAGGAGCGCTTGCTGATCGTTTTCAATAATGCAGGGCAGGCTCGCGAGCTCCAGATTCCGGTGAACGATACGCGTGCGCAAGGTGCGGCGAGAGTATCGCGATTGTTTGGGGACGCGGCGGCGGAGATCGCTGGAAAGGAAGTTCATGCCCGCGCGCCCGGGCAGTCGATATCGATTTTCGTGTTGAATTAAGAATTACAAGGTTAGTTGCAGCGTCCAGTCTTTCATGGCTTCCGGCACGCTGATGGTGACCGAATGCGCGCCGGCGTCGTAATGCCATTCGTTGATGGCGTGGTCGCCGATGCGGATTTCTTTTGGTTCCGCGGCGACGCCGAAGACGGTCACGTTGGCGCTGGTCCACCAGGGCTGAAAGACCCCGTTCGTGGTGCTGCTGCTGACAGAGATGGAGTTGGGCGACACTTCGCAGGAATACTTCACGCGGAAGAATTCGCCTTTTTGGTAGGCGAACGTGTGGCCGTCGTCTTGATACAGCGAGCCGTGGCAATCAGTCCCTGAATAAACTTTTAATTCCAGCGGCCCGCTCGGTCTTTCGCCGGTATTTTGCACGACGGGCTGCGTGGGAATAATCGCGCCGGCACGAACGTAGAGAGGCATTTCGTCGAGCGCCGGACGCAGGGTGATTTTGTTTTTGCTCGCGAACTTCTGCGAGGTCCAGAAATCGTACCAGTCGCCGGGCGGGAGTTGCACTTCTTCCGGGTCGACCATCTCGGTGGTGACCGGTGCGACGAACAGGTCGCTGCCAAAAAGAAAATCCCGATTGTTGCCGTAGAAATCTTCAGCTTGCGGATAGTCGAGAAAAACGGGACGCATGAACGGAAGTCCAGTGTGCGTGCTGTCCTCGACGGCGGTGTAAATGTAAGGGAGCAATTGGTAGCGCAGCTCCACGTAGCGGCGGCGGATGGCTTCGTGCCGCGGGCCATGCACCCAGGGCTCCTGGTCGGCGGTGCCCTTTGCGGTGTGATCGCGGTAAATGGGATTTAGCGCGCCTACCTCGAACCAGCGAGTAAGGAGATCGGCAGGCGGCGAGCCGGCAAATCCGCCGATGTCGTCGCCAACCATGGTGTAGCCGCAAAGTCCCAGGCTGAGCAGCATGGGCGTGCTCATATTAAGATGATTCCAGGTGCTGCTGTTGTCGCCGGTCCAAGTGGCGGCGTAGCGCTGCGTGCCGGGGTAAGCGGCACGCGTCAGCACAAACGGTCGCTCATCGTTTCGTAGTTTGCGTAGGCCATCGTAGGTGGCGCGGACGTTTTCCATTCCATACACGTTATGGATGGTGCGGTGATCGAGAGTCGTGCCGTCATCGAGGCGGTGTACGGTTTCGAGCGGCATGGTCTTATCGGCGCGCTCGAAGAGCGCGGGCTCGTTCATGTCGTTCCAAAAACCGGCTACGCCCATGCCGACGAAGTCTTTGTAGAGGGTGCCCCACCAGTCACGCACTCGCGTTAGCGTGAAGTCGGGGAATACGCTTTCGCCGGGCCAGACGATGCCGACAAAGATGGAGCCGTCGGGATTTTTTACGAAGACATCGTTCTTGATGCCGGAGTCGTATGGAAAGTAGCCGTGGCCGGGATCTTTTCTGATGTGCAGGTCGGTGATGGTGACGAGGCGAAAGCCTTGTGCGCGCAGGTCGGCGACCATCTGTTCGAAGTGCGGGAAATACTCGCGGTTGATGGTGAAGGGAGCGTTGCCTTGCTGATAGTCGATGTCGAGATAGATGACATCGGCGGGAATTCTCTTTTCGCGCAGCGTGGCGGCAATCTCGCGCACGCGCGCCTCGGGATAGTAGCTGTAGCGGCTCTGCTGATAGCCAAGGCTCCAGAGCGGCGGCAGGGGTGAGCGACCGACCAGCGCGGTGTATTCCTGGACGACTTTTTTGGGTTCAGGACCGGCGAAGAAATAGTAGTTGAGCTCGCCACCTTCGGCGCCGAAGGAAAAATAATCTGGCGATTCCTTGCCGAAATCGAAGCTGCTGCGGTAGGTGTTGTCGAAGAACACGCCCCAGGCGGTGCCTTTGCGCAGGCCCATGAAGAAAGTGATGGCTTTATACATGGGATCGGTGGACTCGCCCCAGCCGAAAACGTCACTGTTCCACATGGTGAAGGCGCGGTTGCGACGATTCATGGGACCTGTTTTGTCACCAAGGCCGTAATAGTTTTCGTCGGCGGGCATCTTCTTCCAGACGCGGATGCGCTGCCCGTCCCACGCCATCGGAAGGCGCTGCTCGTCGGCGAGGAGCACATTCCCGGCCGCATCGGCGAAGCGGATGAGCAGCGGCGATTTCTGAATGAGCACCGTGGTATTCCCAGCGGTCATCTTTAGCTCGTTCTTTGTGTCTTCCATTTTCACTGCTGGGGATTGCGGTGCTGCAACAACAGCCCATGAGGAATCCTTCGGGAAATTGCCCTGAGGCGCCACACGCACGCGCACGGTGGCGTCGTTGAATGCGGTGATGCGCACTTTGGAGCGGCCGGCGGTTAACTCCACGCCATCCTTCAGCTTTTCCACTCGCTGCACTGGGCCGAGATGCTGCCAGCCCTGCGCGGAGGCGCATATGACGCCCAATGCAAACGCAAACAAAGCTAGCGCGGAGCGTCTTGCAAGAACAAGCATGAAATTTCTCCCCGTATGTGCTCCGAGATGACGATATCTGAAGGGAACTCGATCGTATAGCAAATGTGAGTTCCTTAAGCCGCCAACCACGATTCGAACAACGCGGAAGCTTTGGCGCCCTCAATGCGGCGGCGTACGGCGTCCATCGCGCGGCAGCGCACGGTGGCGTTGCCGTAGAAGCCAAGCCAATACGGAACATGCAATTCGAGAGGTTCATGCGCTATTTCCAATTTCAGATGGCGCACTTTAAAGAAGCCTTGCTGAAAAATGGCGCGCAAAACCTTCTGGCGGAGCAAGGCCTCGGCGCAAGGATGCTGCAGCAAAGGCGCGACGCGATTTCGCGTGTGGATGCTGACGAGTTCACCGGCGGCGGGCACGTGAGGAAATGTGAAGAGGTCCAGGGAACCGCTCACGGCATCTATGGCGAAAAGGGTAGTATGCGCGGCGCGGCCCATGTTGTAGTGCACGCGATAGAGCCAGTATGGGACGTAAACGTCAGCGATTCGCCGCAACGGGCCGCTGCATATCCTCCAGTAAAGAGTGGAAAGCCCGGCGGCGGAAAACGTGCGCAGCGCTTCTTGCTGTGTGACGTTCGGCTTCAGAGCCTGGATGTAGGTTGCGCCCATGGACTTTGCGTCGGTGCCCAGCTCCAGTCCTAGCGGAAGTAAATCCACAGGCTGATTACTGTGGCCACGAGCAAGAGGCTGAAGACGACGTTGAGGCGGCGCTCCAAAGGAGTCTCACGCGCGGGCTTGCGCACTGGCGTGCCGACGGCAACGGCCTCCATTTTGTCGTCAACGGTGGCGAACGTGAGTCCAGCCAGGCGCTTGCGATCGGGAGCGGGGGTCATCAGGCTCACTCCAATGAGCACGCCAGAACAGACCACGAACATGAAAATTGCGTAATGCAAGAAGTTCATGTCAATCAGCCAGCGGACAGCCGGCGACTGGAAGTGGCTGCCGCCGGCGCGGTCGGCAAGCTCAAGAACGAAACGTGTAGCGCCCAGTACAAATCCCGTCAGAAGCGCGGTGATGGAGCCCGCACCGTTGAGCCTGGGCCAGAGGATTCCGAGAATGAAGCATGCAGTAATCGGCGGACTGATATAGGCCTGAACGCTTTGCAGATAAATGTACAGCTGGCTGCTGATGTACTTAATGAAAGGAACCCAGAGGAGGCCGAGGAGAACCATGACGGCGGTGGCGACGCGGCCGAAATTGACGAGCTGCCCTTCGGACGCTTGCGGACGAATCTTTTTGTAGAAATCCAGCGTGACAAGCGTGGAAGCGGAATTGAAGACCGAGCTCATGGCGCCCATTACTGCGGCGAGTAATGCGGCCATCACCAGGCCGACGAGGCCGACCGGAAGGAGGTTGAGGACGAGGGTTGGATAGGCGAAGTCCGGTTTTTTGACTTGGTCGGGAAAAAGTGCGAAGGCCATGATACCCGGCAGGACGAGCATGAAGACTGGCAGGATTTTCAGAAAGCCGGCGAAAATCGTTCCTGCTTTGGCGTGGCCTTCGTCGCGTGCGGAGAGCACGCGTTGCACGATGACCTGGTCAGTACACCAATACCAGATGCCAAGAATGGGCGCGCCGAAAAAGATACCGGTCCACGGAAAGTTCGGATCGGAAATAGGTTTGATCATGTGGAAATAGTCCGGCGGCACCATGGTGCGGAGATGTTCGAGGCCGCCGACGCGTCCCAGGCCGATGACCGTAAGTGCGACCGCGCCGGTGATCAAGATCAGAGTCTGAACGGTGTCGGTATAAATGACCGCGGCTAAACCGCCGGCGACAGTGTAAATACCAGTGGCAATGACCAGAACCACTGCGGTCTTCCACAGTGGCCAACCAGCTACGCGTTCAAGGACCACGCTGGCGGCGTAGAGTTGCACGGAGATTTTGGTGAAGATGTACGCGATGATGGAGATTGCCGCCAGATATACGGCAGACTGTCGATTGAAACGACGCTCCAGGAATTCGGGCATCGTAAAGACGTTGCTGCGCAGGTAGAAAGGCACGAAAACCCAGCCGAGGATCAGCAAAATCAAACAGGCCAGCCATTCGAAATGGCCGACGGCCAGTCCGGAAGATGCGCCTGTCCCAGACAGACCGATGAAGTGCTCAGTGGAGATATTGGATACGAACAAAGATGCGCCGATGAAGAACCAACTGACGTCGCGGCCCGCAAGGAAATAGTCTTCGGAAGTGCGTTCCTTCCGAGCAAAGTACAAGCCGATGCCAAACACGATAGCGAAATAGACGCCGATGATGACGAGATCTATCGTTGCCAGGTTGCGGTGCGCAACCGCGACCTCAGACGCATACAGCATCTACACCTCCTCTAGCTTGCCACTCCACTTGGCATGCGCCGAGTCTCAATGCCGCCTTGAGCGAGCGGCGCGGGAGAACCGGTCCCCTTGAGTTGGGAAATCTTCCGAAAGCTGACGCGCGCGAAGTCTATAACACTGAGGGTGCAGGCTCAATGGGCAGGGTGAAGGCAGGTTGGGGTGCGACCAATTTGCAGCCGGCGACAATTCCATGTACAAAGATGACGGAGGAAAAATGACCAAGCTATGTGTTTCGGCGATGCTTTGCCTGCTCTTCTGCGCTGCGGTAGTTATTGGCGGCGAGAAAAGTGTTTTCGACTACACACTGAGCGCAATCGACGGCCAGCCTGCGCCGCTCTCCGCGTACAAAGGCAAAGTGGTGATGCTGGTGAACGTCGCCAGCCGCTGCGGCTTCACACCACAATACACGGCGCTCGAAGCGATTTATGAGAAGTACAAGGATAGCGGCCTTGTGATCATTGGCATCCCTGCGAACAATTTTGGCGCGCAGGAGCCGGGAACGAATCACGAAATTAAGACCTTCTGCAAGTCGAAATACAACGTGACCTTTCCGATGATGTCCAAGGTTTCCGTGAAGGGCGACGACAAAACTCCGCTCTATCAGTACCTGACGGACAAGTCTGCGAATCCGAAGACTGGCGGCGACATTCAGTGGAACTTCACGAAGTTCCTAGTCGGGCCGGACGGTCAGATCATCACCCGCTTCGAGCCTGCCGTGACTCCCGACTCGCCGGAGGTCACTGGAGCGATTGAAAAAGCGCTGGCCTCGCTGAAGCACTAACGCACCGCTCCTACGATTCTGAGTGTTTCGCAGCCTTCGTGGCGCAGCAATGGTTGCTGCGCCACAATCGTTTAGGCCATCATTTCCTGATGTCGATCCTCTCTCTCCAGAACGTCACCAAGGACTATTTCACGGACGACCAGCCGGTGCGGGCACTGAACAACCTATCGCTGGAGGTTTCGCGTGGTGAATTCATTGCGCTGGTGGGACGCAGCGGCTGCGGCAAGTCAACCTTGCTGAGCCTGGCAGGCGCAATGGACTTCCCCACTTCAGGTTCGGTGCTCGTGGATGGCGTGGCAACAACATCTTTGCGAGACGATGCGCTGGCGAGGGTTCGGCGGGAGAAAATCGGCTTTATCTTTCAATCCTTTCAGCTAATTCATACGCTTACGGTATTCGAAAACGTCGAGCTGCCCCTGCTCCTGGCGAGCAAAGGGAACGCCCGAGACGTTGCGCGCGAGCGGCTTTCGTGGGTGGAGCTGGATGAACTCGGCGCGCGTTATCCACACCAGCTTTCGGGCGGACAGATGCAGCGCGTTGCGATTGCAAGAGCGCTGGTACAGAGTCCAGCCATCCTGCTGGCGGACGAGCCGACCGGCAACCTCGACACATCGACAGGGAACTTAATCCTTGAACTCCTGCGGCGCCTCACGCGCCAGCAAAATACTGCGACGATCATGGCCACGCATAGCGTGGAAGCCGCGGCGCTCGCAGATGTTGTGGTAAGGCTGCGGGACGGCCAAATCGCAGAAATCAGCCGACGCTAATGATGTCACAACTGGTTCTCTTCTATCGCTTGATTGTTCGTCCGCTGTTTCGCGAGCCGGTTCGCACTTCGTTGACGCTGCTCGCGATCGCGCTCGGCGTTGCCGTCGTGTTGGCCATCGACTTGGCGGGCACGGCTGCAGCAGGCTCGTTCCGGTCATCAATAGAGACGCTGACCGGTGAAAATGATCTGGAAATCGTAACCGCGGGCGGCGTACCGGAAAATTTGGTAGGAACGCTGGAAGCCCTGCCGTTTCCGCTGCGCATTACACCGCGGATCGAGGATTATGCGGTCGTCGCGGAGACTAAGCAAACGCTCCCACTGCTCGGACTGGATCTTGTAGCGGAAGCTAGCCGGGGCAGGACTTCCACCACCTTCGCTGGCGCCGATGACAGATGGAAATACTTATCTGCAACGGACAGCGTCTGGGTTGGGGAGAGCTTGGGGCGAAAGCGCGGCCAGACCATTACACTGCTCGTCAATGACCAGGTTGCAACGTACACCGTGCGGGGCGTTTTTCCAGACTCGAATGGCAACACATCCGCCATCGTCATGGACATCTCCGCTGCACAACGTGCCCTCAAACGTTTCGGCCGCGTCGATCGAATTTTGATCCAAGCTCCGCAGTCTCCAAATCTGGAGGAGTGGCAGCAGCGGCTTCGCCAGGCGCTTCCGGCAGGTGTCCAAGTGCGCGCGGCAGGTGCGGGAACGAGCGAGAATGGCCGCATGCTCGCAGCGTTTCGCTGGAACCTGCGATTGCTGAGTTATATCGCGCTGATTGTGGGCGCGTTTTTGATTTACAACACAATTTCCGTTTCCGTGGTGCGGCGGCGCGCTGAAACCGGAATCGTGCGCGCGTTGGGCGCGAGCCGACCTTTGGTGCTCGCGGCGTTTGTGGGAGAGGCTGCGTGCTTCGGACTCCTCGGCGCACTGATCGGTATGCCCTTGGGCCGACTCATGGCCGGCGGAGCAGTCCAATTAATGGGTGCGACCGTGGAAGCGTTGTACGTCAGCAGCCGGCCGGGAGTAATCGCACTGACCCCCGTTTCGGCTTTGCTGGCGGTGCTCATCGGCGTAGGGGTTGCCATAGCTTCGGCGTACTCTCCAGCCCGCGAAGGTTCGCTCGTTCCGCCGATCGAGGCCATGGCGCACGGACGGCGGGAGTACACGACGCGCGTGCACAAGACGCGCGACGTCTGGATCGCCCTTGCCGTGGGACTAGCGGGTGCAGCAGCATCGCGTGCCCCGGCGATTGGCGGCAAGCCGCTGTTCGGCTATTTCGCGTCGCTCTTGCTCATCTGCGCGTCGGCCTTTGCGATGCCTGCCTTGGTCGACGCGATTACCGCGCTTGCTTCCCGAATGCTGAAAAGAGTTTTGGGGGTTGAGGCTGTGCTTGCGTCGCGGAGCCTTTCATCTTCGCTGCGGCGCACTTCCGTACTCGTTGGGGCCCTTTCCACAGCGATTGCCATGATGACCGCAGTCGGCATCATGGTCGGGAGCTTTCGCGAGACGGTCCTACTTTGGATGGGCGACCAACTCCCAGCGGACCTGTACATGCGCCCTGCGGGAAATCCCGCGGCGGATCGGCATCCGACGATTTCCGTGGAGCTCACGGAGAAAATCGCCCAGCTGCCGGGCGTCGCCGCAATCGACCGGCTTCGCGAATACGAGATCAGCTACGAAGGCATGCCCGCTGGACTTGGATCCGTCGAACTGAACGTCCTGCGCTCCTATCACAATGCGGACTTTCTGTCCCGGCGCAGAACCAACGAAGTTCTGGCTGAGCTGCGCGATTCCAACGCTGTCCTCGTGAGCGAACCATTTGCGAGTAAGCATGATCTGCGCGCAGGCGACTCCATCACGCTGTCGCTTGGCGAGAACCGCACCTCGTTTCGCGTAGTCGATGTTTATTACGACTATTCCAGCGAGCGCGGCAACATTCTGATGGACCGCAATGTCATGCTGGGCTATTTGCCGGACCCCGCTGCTTCAAATTTGGCCATCTATGTGGCTCCTAATGCGCGCATTGAAGACGTTCGCGCGGAAATCGAAAGGGAAGCCGCCGGGCACCGCGTGCTGATGTTCACCAACCGCGACCTGCGCGGCGAGGCACTGCGCATCTTCGACCGCACGTTCGCGATCACTTATGCCTTGGAGGCAATTGCTGTCCTCATCGCTATAATGGGCGTTGCCGGTGCTCTGCTAGCTTTGGTGATCGACCGGCGCCGCGAGCTGGGACTGCTGCGCTTTCTGGGTGCGGCAAGCGGACAAATTCGCAAACTCATTGTGATCGAGGCGGGGTTGATTGGCTTGCTCGCCAATTTTGCGGGCATCGCTCTGGGCTTCGCGCTTTCTCTCATACTCATTTTTGTGATTAACAAGCAGTCATTCGGCTGGACAATTCGCTTCCACTGGCCCGTGGCGGTGCTCCTCGGAGCGTTCACGATGGTCTATGCCGCGACCGTTTTGGCGGGCCTATACCCCGCACGCGTCGCTGTGCGCCTGAATCCGGTTGAGGTCGTCCATGAAGAGTAGGTGGACGTGTATCGCCGCGCTGGTCTTCTTCGCGGTTGCCGCAACGGCCCAATATAGGGCTGCTCTTCCCGGATATCGTTACAAATTTCCGCAGGATCATTTCAATCATCCGGACTTTCAGACCGAGTGGTGGTATTACACCGGTAACGTCAAGTCGGCTGACGGGCATCGTTTTGGATTTGAGGTGACCTTTTTTCGGCAGGGCGTCGATCGCGAAGCCAAAACAACCAGTGCCTGGGACGTGCGCGACCTGTATTTTGCTCATCTTGCGCTAAGCGATTTGGACGATGACAAATTTTTTCATGCGGAACGCACCAACCGCGCAGGCCCCGGCATCGCCGGCGTCCGTGATGCGGACGGTCGAATCTGGAACGGCAACTGGCAGATTGCGTGGCGCGGCGACGAGCAAATCTTGCAAGCCGTTGACGAGCGCTTTGCACTTCGCTTCACGCTCCGATCCACAAAGCCACCGGTGATTCATGGAGAGAGCGGCGTCAGCGAAAAGGCAGAAGGCTCCGGACGCGCGTCTCATTACATTTCGTTCACGCGGCTGAATACTCAGGGCGAAATCGAGCTTGGCGGCGGTAGGTTTCAAGTCTCAGGAACGGCCTGGATGGACCATGAATTTTTCACGCATCAGCTCGAGCCCGACCAGGTGGGATGGGACTGGATGAGCATCCAACTCCAAGACAACACCGAACTGATGCTATTCCACATTCGGCGTAAGGACGGATCGATCGATCCGCATTCTGCTGGGACGTTCGTGGATGCCCGCGGCGAAACCACGCATCTCCGCAGGGACGAATTCACGCTGGAACCTGAGGGCTCTACGTGGGCGAGTCCAGCCACGCGTGCGGTCTATCCGGTGCGCTGGAGAATTTCCGTCCCAAAGTTCGCCATTGCACTAGAATGCTCAACCTTATTGCCTTCGCAGGAACTCGCGTCCTCGGCAGGATTCGTGCCTACCTATTGGGAAGGCGCCATAGTCTTGGCTGGACTTAAAGGCGGGTCGCCAATCGCCGGCGTCGATATTTGGAAATGACCGGATATGACCGCCCGGTCGAAGCGCTGCGATAAGAAAGCTCTCGTCCCCGCCAAACTAAATGAAAGAGCCGGAACGGCGATCATGCCCCGGCTCTCGAATGCAAATGCAGTTCGTCTTTCCTTCGTCGCGCTTATTTGCCTATTGTCCCGCGCTGCGGATTTTTTCCCGGGTGGTAGGTTCCTCTGTGCCGTACGTGCGCGAAAACTCGTCTACCTGGCGTTCCGCCTCTTCCTTGGCAATGCCGTAGCGCTCTTGGATCTTGCCCACAAGTTGATCGCGCTTCCCGCGAATCAGCTGAAGGTCATCTTCGGTCAGCTTGGCCCACTTCTCCTTGATCTTTCCGACCGCTTGCTTCCACTTGCCTTCGATTTGGTCCCAGTTCATGGAAACCTCCTGTTCGATAGTCCGCACTCAGGGAAACATGGAGCAGCCGAAGATGGAATACGGCCGAGCATGGAGGAGGCCTTAGATGGCTCCCCGGATACGATGTTTTTTGTCCTACCGACAGGGAAATGAGATTAAGCTTCGATGATGTTGTTGCGAACGGCGTAGCGCACCAATTCGCTGACCGAATGGCAATCAAGTCGCCGCATGATATTGGCACGGTGCGTTTCCGCAGTCTTCACGCTCAAACCTAACTGGACTGCCACTTCCTTGCTGCTCTTGCCCTCCGCAAGCAGTTGCACAATCTCCCTCTGACGCGGAGTGAGTCGCGTTTTCGGAGACTCAACTGGCGGCTTCTCCTTTTTCGGCCCTTGGTCCAGGTAGCCATCGAGTACCATCTGCGCCACCTTGGCCGTGAAAAATGTTTTGTTGCTGCGCACTGCGTTTATCGCCGTCACCAAATCGCGGCTCGCGTCGGTCTTTAGCACATACCCGCGCGCGCCCGCGTCCAGCACGTCTCTAATCAGGGGATCGGATTCGTGCATGGTCAGGATGAGGATCTTTGCACGCGAATCATTTTTGAGCATTTGGCGCGTAGCCTCTAGCCCGTTTAGCGAAGGCATACCGATATCGAGGACCGTGATGTCCGGCTTCAATTCTTTCGCTTTTTCCACCGCTTCGCGGCCATCACTGGCTTCGGCGGCGACCTGCCAGCCGGGCTGCGCTTCCAGAAGTGAGCGCAGCCCCTTGCGCACAATCTCGTGGTCGTCCGCTACCAATAATCGCAAAGATTCCATGATTACCTCCGGGGCAGTGGTCGTGATTTGTGCAGCGGTTGAGTTTGTTCCTTAGCGCTTTACGTTCTTTTACACACTTCGAATAACGCGTTAGCGGGAGCATTCTTTCAGCCATTCGCAACCGCTCAGGCTAAAATTCGCCAAATTCCTGCAATCTATACATTTACAAGATGGGGAGGTTCTAGTACGGCCTTCAGACCCCGAGGCATCGCTGAAGTTTTTACATTTTGACACCTCGCGGCATGCAGTCTTTACCGCATGGAAGTTCAGCGCGAGGAGGGGTCCGCATCAAACAGAGCCAACCAATTCTGGCTCCCGTGCCTACACGATGCTTTGACGGTGGCTAGGGTGTACTCCGTATGGAGTGAGGCCCAACCTTTGTGCGATTCTTAGCGCAGAATCGTGGCCCAAGCACGTATTGCAAGGGACCATTCCACAGCCCGATTCCGATATTGGGCACTTCCATCCAACGGCAGAAGCGTACAGGAGGGCACATGCTGCGCTGGGCACTTGGATTTTTTATCGTCGCGCTGATCGCTGCTTTGTTGGGATTCACGGGAATCTCGGTGGCCGCGGCGGGAATCGCCCAGATTCTTTTTTATCTCTTCCTCATTTTATTTCTAGTAACGTTGATGGGTCATTTGCTTCGCAGGTCTTAGCGGAAAAAATTCATGAAAATTATTGGCATTGCGTTGGTAGTGATTGGAATTCTCGCGTTGGCCTATCAAGGCATCACCTACACGACGCACAAGAAGGTCTTGGATATCGGGCCGATCCAAGCCACCAAAGAAGAGCACAACACGATTCCTATACCGCCCATTCTCGGCGTCCTGGCATTGATCGGCGGCGTGGTCATTCTCGCGTCCGATCGCCGTACTCCCTAGCCGTGCCTTTCAGATCCTAGTCATGGTCGATTTCAAAAGGAGGCAGTTCTGATGAATAAGAAGCGATTGGCAGTGCTGATAGCCGGAGTGCTGGCGCTGATCCCCTTGTCGTGCTCGATTTCCTCGGCGAAGGACAAAGATGAAAAAGAAATCGACCGAATACAAAATGCCGCAACGGTACTGAAAGAGATTCTCGATATTCCGGATGACATCCCACAGGATTTGCTCGATAAAGCGCGCTGCGTAATAGTGTTCCCGTCCGTCGTTAAGGCCGCTTTCATTGTTGGCGGCAGCTACGGACGCGGCGTAATGGTCTGCCGCACCGGTAAAGACTTCACAGGCCCATGGGGCGCACCCGCGATGATGGCCCTGGAAGGCGGGAGTGTTGGCTTCCAAATCGGCGGCCAGGCTACTGACTTCGTTATTTTGGTGATGAATGCTCGCGGGGCCGACAGCCTGCTCCACAGCAAAGTGAAGCTTGGCGCTGATGCCTCAATCGCCGCCGGTCCAAAGGGCCGCGATGCGCAAGCTGCCACAGACGTAACGTTCCGCGCCGAAATGCTGAGCTACTCCCGTTCGCGCGGCGTATTTGCCGGAGTTTCGCTGGAAGGCTCTACGATTCGCCCGGATGAGGACGCCAACCGTCGCCTCTACGGGCGGGATGTGAATGCGCAGCAGATCATTAAGGAGTCGAGGGTGGAAGCTCCTGCCGCGGCACGCGAACTGATCGCAATTTTGCAGAAGGCTTCACCACATTTGAAGGCGTAACTTCGGAGCGGTTCTGGATTAGCAAAGGGCGGAGAGAGATCTCCGCCCTAATTTTTTGTGTAGCCCTGAAAATACTCCTGGCTCTAGTCCGTATGTTGCAGACTGACCTCGGTGGCCGAACCCGCCACAGGTTTGTCGACATTTCCAGATAGTGTCTGCCAACCGCGTCGCGAGAGACTCCAGTAGATCAGATAGCCTGCTATCGCGGCGCAAGCCAATAAGACGAATCCAGCAAGCCATGCTTGCAGCACTAATTCGCCGATGCCGAACATGGTGCAGTACACCAAGGTGCAGCCCATCACCCAATCAAATGTATTCGCCGCAAAATCGCGAACCGGCGCGATTTCTGGCGCGAGCGTGGCAATGCGCTTCCAGCCGTGGATTGTCGGCCGTACGCGCCGGTAGAATTTCACTAAGCGCTCATCGCTCTCCGGCTGTGTAAGAAGTGTGGTAACCAACCAGACGGCGGTAGTGATCACGGTGGTGATCATGGTGCTCTTGGCGAATACCACCGAACTGTTCCCCGAAAAGTGCACCCACTGCAGTGACATCGAGACGATGAACGCCGCAATCATCGAAGAAATTTCACTCCACGCATTGATCCGCCACCAGTACCAGCGCAGCAGCAACACTCCGCCCGTTCCGGCGCCCATGCCCAGCAAAAGCTGCCAGGCAGATTGAATTGAGCTGATGTGCGCCGCCGTGTAGCCGCTCAAAACGACCAGAAACACGATAAATAGCTTGCTCGCCAGGACATAGTGCTTCTCGCTGCCTTTACGCACCACAAAGCGGCGGTAGAAATCGTTGATGAGGTAAGACGTGCCCCAGTTGAGCTGCGTGCCAACGGTAGACATAAATGCCGCGAGAAATGCCGCCACCATCAAGCCGCGCAATGCCGGCGGCAGGAAGTCCCGCAACACCATCACGTAGCCCTTTTCCGGCTCAGCGGCAAACTCCGCGCTGGGATGTAATCCTCCTATGGGCGAATACACAGCTACGGCGACAAGGCCGGTGACAATCCACGGCCAGGAACGCATCGCGTAGTGCGCGATGTTGAACCACAACGTGGCGCCGAGCGAATTTTTCTCGTCTTTCGCGCTGAACATGCGCTGCGCCACGTAGCCGCCTCCGCCGGGCTCCGCACCCGGGTACCAACTTGCCCACCACTGCATCGCTAAATACAGCACGAAGGTAATTACCGGCAGCGTCCAAATCGCATCGGTGGTCCAGCCCAAGTGAAACGAGGGAAAGAAGGAGAGCACCGAACCTGTGGGCTGGCCGCTCTGCCGCACAGCATCATTGACATGCGACAGCTGAATCTTCAGCAGAGTCATTCCACCGACCTTCGCGACCGCCACCCACGCCAGCACGATGATCATGGACATCTTCAGGATGAATTGGAACAAATCGGTGACCAGGACGCCCCAGAGTCCGCCGATGAACGTATATATGCCCGTGAACGGAACCAGTATCAGCACGCAGATCAGCAGTGCCGTGTGCGCCGGATCTCCAAGTGTGTAGTGCATCAGCACATGTCCGCCGGCGGCCACTTCCAGCACGCGGCCTTGCGCGATAGCATCGCCAAGCAACACGGTGGTGATGCTGATCATCGCCTTGATCACCCAGCCGAGAATCAGGCAATTCATCAGCGCTCCCAGATAGAGGGCGCGAAAGCCGCGCAGAAAGGCGGCGGGTTTTCCTCCATAGCGCAGCTCCACAAACTCCACATCTGTGAGGATTTCCGAGCGCCTCCAGTAACGGGCGAAGAAAAAAACGGTCATCATCCCCGAAAGGCATTGCGACCACCACAGCCAGTTCCCCGAAATTCCATTCTTCGCTACCAGTCCTGTGACCAGCAGCGGCGTGTCCGCCGCAAATGTCGTGGCCACCATGGACGTGCCCGCCAGCCACCACGACACATTTCTCCCGGAAACAAAAAACTCCTCGGTACTGCCCGAAGACCGCCTGCGGTAGTACAGGCTGATCAGCAGGTTCAGCGCCAGGTAAATTCCGATCACGATCCAATCGGTCGAATTGAGCACCATTTTTATTCTCGCTTCGACGAGTCCGGTCCGTGTGCGAGATAGCTATATAGCTCTGCAAAGAGGTTGTCAACAAATTGCAACGGACTTAAACCGGATTAAGCGTTACACTCTACGGCTGGCGCTGCCAGCGCTCTATAACACGTCGACCGGAGATCGAATGCCGCAGAAGCAGAAAAGTGGCAATGGCATACCGGCGTACCAGCGCATTCAGGGCGCCATTCGCAAGCGCATCGAATCCGGACAGTTGCGCACGGGAGACCCTGTCGCGTCCGAACGCGACCTCGCCAAGATTCATCAGGTCAGCTTGATGACCGCCCGCCATGCGCTGGCCACTTTGGAACGCGAGGGCATCGTCGAACGCCGCCGGGGCATCGGCACGTTCGTAGCAGCCCCCAAGATTCATTTCAACAAACTGATGAGCTACACCGAGCAGATGGCCAGCCGGAGTCTCACCGCTGGATCCAAAATCTTGTTCGCGAAAATTATCCATGACGAGCAGGAGATCGCGGCCCGCCTGGCCCTGCCTACGAATACCGGCATCATCAAGCTGGAACGTCTTCGACACGCGTCCGACGAGCCCTTCGCGTTGGAAACGTGCTACTTCTCTTCCGCAGAATTCCCAAATCTCCTCTCCGCTCCTCTCAATCGCGAATCGCTCTTCAAAATCCTCGAGCGTGAATACCAGGTGGAACTTGGTTACGCCGACGAAGAAGTCGACGCCACTGCCGCCGACGCTAGGACTGCCGAGCTGCTCTCTGTTCCGCGAGGCGAGCCGCTCATGCGCATACGCCAGTTGATCTACTCTACCAAGGGTAAAGCTATCACCTACGTTCTTGGCTTTTATCGCTCGGACCGCCACAAGCTCTTGATTCGGCGGTTCCGATAAACTCATTGCGCTTCCGGCGCGCTATGTGCCGTGCGCGCTTCCAAAGGCAAAAAAATGCTGCTGGTGCTGAAACCAAATTCGGAAGAGCTCGGCCGCGAAGCAGCGCGCGTTGTGGCCAATGCCGTACGCAGGAATCCTGCGCTGCGCTTGGGACTAGCCACAGGAAGCACCATGCTCGGAATGTTTCGGGAGCTCGTTCGCCTGCACCGGGAGGAGAAATTGGACTTCTCTCGCGTCGTCACATTCAACTTGGATGAATACCTGGGCCTCCCCTCGAATCATCCACAGAGTTTTCATCATTTCATGCGGCAGAATTTCCTCGCTCATGTGAACGTATCGCCCCACAACACCCACATCCCCGATGGTTCTATCAAGGGAGACTACCAACGATATTGCGCTTCTTATGAGCGATCCATTCGCGACGCTGGCGGAATTGACCTGCAGATTCTCGGCATCGGCCGCAACGGCCACATCGGATTCAACGAACCGACCTCCAGCCTCGGTTCGCGAACCCGTTTGAAAGTTCTCAGCAAAGAAACCATCGAAGACAACCGAAAGTTCTTTGCCGCCGAAGAAGATATCCCCCAGTGCGCCATCACCATGGGCATCGGCACCATTCTCGAAGCGAAGCGAATTCTCCTTCTCGCCAATGGCTCCTCCAAGGCGGCTGCCATTTCTAAGGCCATCGAGGGACCGCTGACCGCCTCTGTCACCGCTTCTGCTCTGCAGTTGCATGGCGATGTCACGTTTATTGTCGACCAGGAAGCCGGCGCCCAACTCAAGCAGCAAGAATATTACCAGCGCGTGCTAGAGATGACCGCCGTTCTTACACCCGAGCGCCTGTAGCAGCGGATTCCAGTTCGCATCCCCCTTGGGCGTTCCCTGCTGCGCTAGAATCTCTTCGCCAACCATCCTGGCCTCGGGAGCTACCTATGGCGATAAGGCTCGCTGAAAACCACTATGGCAGTTCGCGAATTCATTTGCTGCGTGTCGCCAAACAGCAGGGCCGCCACGACATCCGCGAGATAGGATTGTCGATACGCTTTGAAGGTGACTTTGAAGCTGCGCACATCAAGGGCGACAACCGCAAGATCCTCCCGGCCGACACCATGAAGAACACCGTGTACGCCCTGGCCCGCCAGCACTCCATTGAGCCCTTGGAGAATTTTGGCTTGCACCTGATCGAGCATTTCCTGACCTACAACCCCCAGGTCACACGCGTGCTTATCGAAGCGAGTGAGAACATTTGGGCCCGGCTTCCGCACGGCGGCAAGCCCCACGCTTCCGCCTTCGTGCGCGCCGGAAACGAGGAGCGCACCTCTCTCCTGCGTGGAACCCGCGAAGGCATACAGGTGCGTGCGGGCATCGAAAATTTGATCGTTCTCAAAACGACTAACTCCGCTTTTGAGGATTTCAAGAAGGATCCCTACACAACTTTGCGGGAGGAAGGCGAGAGTATCCTTTCCACGGTAATCCGTGCTGATTGGCTATACACCGACGATGAAGCGGAGTTCGGCCCGCTATGGCACGGTGTGAGACAGATGCTGCTCGAGACTTTTGCCGAGCACCATAGTCAATCGCCCCAGCACGCACTCTACGCGATGGGCGAGGCCATCCTCAACAATTTCGAGAACATCAGCGAAATTCATCTGTCGCTGCCCAGCAAGCATTTTCATCTGGCAGACCTCGCGCCGCTCGGCATGGATAACCCCGGCGCGGTCTTCCTGCCCACGGACGAGCCCCACGCGGCGATCGAGGCCACGCTGAAGAAGAGCTAATTGCTTCGCGCATGAGTTTTGCTAGATCTTCCGACTTGCTGTCGACTCCAGAGCTTCTCTTCCGCTATTCTGACAAGACAAGCCTATGCACGATTTGAGTTACTTCCGTGAGCATCTGGATGTCTTTGCGGAGATGGCCAAGAGCCGCGGAATCGTCCTGGATCTCGACGGATTTCGCTCTCTGGATAAAGAACGGCGGGAGCTGATCACCGCAACTGAGCAACTCAAGGCCCAGCGTAACAAGGCCAGCGACGAAATTGCGCGGCTGAAAAAAGAGAAGCAAAACGCTGACGCGTTGATCGCGGAAATGAAACAGGTCTCCGAGCGCATCAAATCAGCCGACGAGCGCATCGCGCTCTTGGATGCTAAACAGCGGGAGCTGCTCCTGACGATCCCCAATGTGCCGCACGCAAGCGTCCCCGTCGGACACAGCGTGGCGGAAAACATCGAGGTGCGTCGCTGGGGAACACCGCCCAAGTTTGATTTTGCGCCGAAGCCGCACTGGGAAGTCGGTGAGCGTGCGGGAATTCTCGATCTCGCGGCAGCCACAAAAATTACGGGGGCACGCTTTGCGGTTTACAAAGGTTGGGGAGCACGGCTCGAACGCGCACTGGCAAATTTCTTTCTCGACGTGCACACCCGCGAGCACGGCTACAAAGAGATTCTTCCCCCATTCCTTGTCAATAGCGCCTCATTGCTTGCCGCCGGCCAATTGCCAAAATTTGCCGCGGACCTCTTCAAGGTCCAGGACACCGATTTCTGGCTAACACCGACCAGCGAAGTGGAGCTCCACAACCTTTATCGCGACGAAACACTTCCCGAGGACAGGTTGCCAATCAACGTGACCGCGTGGACCGCCTGCTTCCGCTCCGAAGCGGGCGCAGCCGGCAAGGACACGCGCGGAATCTTGCGTCAGCACCAGTTCCAAAAGGTCGAGCTCTTCAAGTTCACGCATCCGGAGAAGAGCTACGACGAGCATGAATCACTAACCCGAAATGCGGAAGCCTTACTCCAGAAACTTGGTCTGCACTACCGTACGATGCTTCTATGCACTGCCGACATGGGCTTTGCCTCGGCAAAAACATATGACATCGAAGTCTGGCTGCCTTCCAGCAATGAATTCCGCGAAATTTCCTCCTGCTCAAATTGCGAAGCATTTCAGGCGCGACGCGCAGGAATCCGCTTCAAGCCCAAAGGCGGTGGAAAGAGCGAGTTCGTGCACACGTTGAACGGTTCCGGCCTAGCGGTAGGGCGCACATGGATCGCCATCGTGGAAAATTATCAGCAGGCCGACGGTTCAATCGTCATTCCAGATGTGCTGCGCCCATACATGGGCACCGACCGGATCCCAGCTGTTAGTCCGTCGTAGCGAAATTTCTCGGCCTAGACCGCTCGGCGTCTTCGAAACCGGCCACCCTGTGTATGTTGCTGATACATAATGACTTATCTGGCCATCAACGGCAGCGCCTCGTCGCCAGCAAGAATCACTTTGCTGCGCAAGCTATTGAAATCAGAGGATTTCGTTTGACTCAGGCTTTTCCCCTTGCATACGATGACAGCAGGGTCGGCAAAGCTGAACGAGCTTTCTTCCCGGATTATGCGATTCTTGATTTGGCTAGTGGTACTGTGTTGGATCGTGGCAATGTTGCGCCGCGCGGTGGCTTGGATACTGCGTGGAGTCCTGAATTCGCCTACACGCCTCGAAAGTGCGCCCACTAACCAACAGCCTGCTATCACCTCGCGGCAGTTAGTGCGGGATCCAGTCTGCGGGGTGCACGTGGCGGAGGAACGAGCGATTCCGCTTCGTGTCGAGGGCGAGCTCCTGCACTTTTGCTCAGTGAAGTGCCGCGACCAGTACGCGGGCCGCGAACACAGGTTCGCCGCCAATGGCTGAAAATACCGGCCGCAATTTTTGATTTCGGGTAACCCAGAAAAGCAAGGCAACAGAAGCACAGGCGGGCGGATCCGCGTCACGCCGCCCAAACGAAAGGACCGAAGCCAATGGCCACGGTCGCGAAGCCCACAGTTGCACCGATGATCCCGCGAATTGCGCCGCGAGAGGATCTGAATCCGTTCCGCATCGCGCAGATTCAATTCGACATGGCCGCGGAGTTCCTGAAGCTTGACCCGGGACTGCGCCAAATCTTGCGCACGCCCAAGCGCATCCTCGAGGTCTCGCTACCCACCAAGATGGACAACGGCCAGGTGAAAGTCCTGACTGGATACCGCGTGCAACACAACGTCGCGCGCGGGCCGGGCAAGGGCGGCCTTCGCTTCCATCCCAACGTGACACTTGATGAGGTGAAAGCGCTTGCCGCCTGGATGACTTGGAAGACCGCCGTGGTCAACGTACCCTTCGGCGGTGCGAAGGGCGGCATCATCTGTGACCCCAAGCGCATGTCCAAGAGCGAGTTGGAGCGCATGACGCGCCGGTACGCCAGCGAGATTCTCCCTTTGATCGGGCCGGATCAGGACATCCCTGCTCCGGACGTGTACACCGACTCGCAGACCATGGCTTGGATCATGGACACGTACTCTATGATGGTGGGCCATACCGTTCCCGGCGTGGTCACCGGCAAGCCAATTTCCGTCGGCGGCTCGGTCGGGCGCGCCGAAGCCACGGCTCGAGGTCTAGTCTTCGTAGTAGAAGAAGCCTGCAAAGTGAAGAAGATTTCGCTGCGCGGCGCTACCGTCGCCATTCAGGGTTTCGGCAACGCCGGCGCCACGGCGGCGCGACTGTTCGTCGAAAAAAAGGCAAAAGTCATCGCCCTGAGCGACACGCGCGGCGGCGTCACCAATTCACGCGGCATCGACCCCATCAAAGCTATCCGCTACAAGGAGCGCTCCGGCACCGTTGTGGGCATGCCCGGAGCTTCCCGTATTTCCAACGAAGATTTGATTACTATGAAGTGCGACATCCTGGTGCCCGCCGCGCTGGAAAACGTGATTACGCTAAATAACGCTGAAGCCATCAAGGCCCGCATCGTGGCGGAAGCCGCAAACGGTCCGACCACTCCGCATGCCGACGAGATACTGGCGCGCCGCGGCATCACCGTCTTGCCAGACATCCTTGCGAATGCCGGCGGTGTCACGGTCAGCTATTTCGAGTGGGTGCAGAACCAGGAAGGGCTGCTCTGGGACACCGAGGAGGTCAACCAGCGCCTGCAACGCATCATGGTGCGCGCGTTCCATGAAATGGTGGACACCATGCGCAAGCACCACGTGCCTCCGCGCGCCGGCGCCATGATTCTCGCCGTCGGGCGCGTCGCAGAGGCCACTCTCGTCCGCGGATTATTCCCGTAAGAATATCGGCCGCAGAATTCTTCTCGCGCCGCGATTTCTTCAAATTTTTTCTTGCGCTGCGAGTCAAAACGTGCGTACATTCGCAATTGCCGGTGCGCCTCTTCAGGCGTCACCGGCTCTTTTCACTTAAGTGCTGCCGAAGACTGCGGTCTTCGCTGTAGCGATGCTTAGAGTTCGGTGTAACCGGAGAGGAATCCGAGTTACGAGGGTGCAAAGCGCGGAAAGATGGGCAATCACAGCAATCATTCCAACCCAACTCCACCGATTTTGCTGAGCGTTGCGGGATTCGACCCATCCTGCGGCGCGGGTACGGCGGCGGACCTTAAGACTTTTGCAGCGCACGGCTGCTACGGCGTCGCGGCGATCACTTCGCTGACTGTGCAGAATACGCAGGGCGTGCAAGAAGTGCAGAACACGCCAAGCGCGACTCTACGCGCGCAACTTGATTCGCTCGCCAAAGACTGCGACATTGCCGCGGTGAAAATCGGTATGCTGGGGAATCGTGGCAACGCCATGGCGGTGGCGGAATTTTTGGATGCCAACAAGTTTGCCCATGTCGTCCACGATCCGGTGATGAAGTCATCCACTGGAACGGAATTGCTGGACGCCGCGGGAATCAAATATATGGCTACCGAGCTGCTGAAGCGCTCGAGCGTCATCACGCCTAACGTGCCGGAGGCCGAAATTCTCACCGGGCTGACGATAAAGGACACCGGCGACATGGAAGCCGCGGCGCGAAAAATTGTCGCGATGGGCGCTCGCGCCGTTATCGTCAAGGGTGGCCACATGGACAAAGCCGTGGACATTTTGTTCGACGGCAACGACATCATGCCTCTTGCGGGAGACAAGGGTAAGGAAGAAGCCCTGCACGGCACCGGTTGCACTTTCGCGAGTGCGATTGCCGCTCACCTTTCGGCAGGGCGTTCATTGTTTGAGGCCGCCACGCTGGCCAAAGCTTACGTCACGAAAGCGATCGAGAAAGGCTACCCCATCGGCAAAGGGCGGATCCCCCTCGACCATTTCTATCGTCACAAGATCGAGCCACCTGCACGAGGCCTCCACGAAGTTCCGCAGCACGGCATGCACCCTGCCGCGGAACCTGCCGCGCACTGAATTCGTCGCTTGGAAAACGCCTCGCGAACCCCTGCGTTCTGGGCATCTATACGCTTCAACAATTTTTTTGGGGGTTGCGATCGTTACGTTCTGTGAGCGAAGCGGCCGCCAACAACAGTTGCCACCGGACCACCCTTGAAGCTGTGTCCGTCGAAGGGCGTGTTGTGCGACTTGCTGACGGATTCCGCGGCGCGGAATGTCCACTGGCGATCCAGTGAAAATATCGTAAGGTCCGCAGATTGGCCTGCGGCAATGCTTCGCTCGAGCCCGAGGACCCGCGCCGGTCCCGACGTGAACAGTTCCACCATGCGCATCAGCGGAATGCGCCCGGTGTGCACCAGTTGCTCCAGCGCAAGGCTCAGCGCCGTCTCAAACCCCGTGATGCCAAAAGGCGCTCGGTCAAACTCAACATCTTTCAAAGCCGGCTCGTGAGGCGCGTGATCGGTAGCAATCGCGTCGACTGTTCCATCAGCTAAGCCGGTAAGCAGTGCGTCGCGGTCTTCGCGAGCCGCCAGCGGCGGATTCATTTTGTAGCGAGAATCATATTGCACGTCTTCATCAATCAGCGTGAAATGGTGCGGCGTCACTTCGCAGGTGACGCGCAGGCCGCGTTGCTTCGCCAAGCGCACCTGTTCGAGCGACCCTTTCGCTGACAAATGCGCGATGTGCAGCCGCGCGCCGGTCAGCTCGGCAAGCTGGACATCACGGGCAACGCAAACAGATTCCGCCGCGGCGGGCATGCCGGCCAAGCCCAGCCGAGTGGACGTTACGCCTTCACGCATTACCGCCCCCGCCGCCAGCGAGACATCTTCGGCGTGCTCGATCACCGGAATGTCGAGCGAACGGCAATAGTCCATGATTTGACGCGCAAGTTTCGCTGTAGCGATAGGTTTTCCATCGTCGCTGACCGCCACAACCCCCGCTTGCTTCATCGCCGCGATTTCCGCAATCGCTTCGCCTTTGCTCCCCACGCTCGCTGCGCCAATTGGCCACACGCGCACGCTTGCGCCCGTCTTTGCGCGATCCAGAATGAATCGCGTGACACTCGCACTGTCGTTCACCGGTTTTGTGTTCGGCATGCAGCAAACCGCGGTGAACCCTCCGCGGGCCGCCGCGCGCGTTCCGGTTTCAATCGTCTCCGAAGATTCCTGCCCAGGTTCGCGGAGGTGTGCGTGGAGATCGATAAAGCCAGGAGCGACGACTAACCCGCTGGCGTCAAAGACCTCGAAGCCGTTGGTCAAAGAAATTTTCCCGGGCGGCGCAATCTCAGCGATTCGCTCGCCATCCAGCAAAATGTCCAGCGACGCTTCCGTGTTCCGCGCCGGATCGACCACGCGTCCATTCTTAACGAGAAGCATGCGAGGGGTCCTTTGTATCCGTGGCGCGTCGATTCCGCGGCGGCTTTGCTTCATTAGCCGGGTGCGTTCCCTCTTCGGTGTAACCGGCAATCAGCAAGAAGAGCAGCGCCATGCGCACCGCGATGCCATTAGTTACTTGATCTAGCACGCATGATTGCGGGCCATCGGCAACTTCCGGCGAAATCTCAACGCCGCGATTCATCGGTCCCGGATGCAGCACGATGGCATCCGGGTTTGCTCGGCGTAGGCGCTCGCCGTTCAGTTGGTACAGCAAAACATAATCATTCGCCGAGAGCGCCGGCTCGTGAAGCCGTTCGGTTTGCACGCGGAGCACAAGGACAACGTCCGCTCCGTCCAGCGCTTCTTCAATATTGAACACGCGCCGGATCGATGCTCCCTGCGGAGCGATTTGCTCCAGCTCCCGAGGAACCCACATCGCCGGCCCGCAAAGCGTAAAGCGGCACCCGAATTTTCCGAGCAAATGAATGTTGGAGCGCGCCACACGGCTGTGCTGGATATCCCCCAGAATCGTGACATTCAATTTGTCGATCTTGCCTTTCCGGTCGCGAATCGTGAGCGCGTCCAGCAGGCCCTGCGAAGGATGCTCGTGCGTGCCGTCGCCCGCGTTGATCACTGGAATATCCAGGTGCCGCGCCACAAAATCCGCAGCGCCGGAGGCTGCGTGGCGCATCACCAGGCTGTCTGGCTTCATGGCATTCAGCGTGTGCACGGTATCGAGCAGAGACTCGCCCTTTTTCAGGCTCGATGCTTCCGCTTGCAGGTTCATGGTGTCCGCGCCAAGGCGCGACGCTGCGGTTCCAAAGCTGATGCGTGTTCGCGTGGAAGTCTCAAAGAAAGCCAGCGCCACCGTCTTGCCGCGCAGCGTAGCTAATTTCTTCAGGGGATGCTTCTGGATTTCCTGGAACGGCTTGCTTTGATCGAGAAGAAAAGTGAGTTCGTCCGCCGTGAGCGGTTCCAAAGCGAGCAGGTCGCGGAAACGGTGCGTCACATTTTCACTCTACATGTCATCCTGATGCTATCCGACGAGGATAGCCGAAGGATCTCAACCTGAACAGTGGCGAGCACTTCAACGGCATCGGCTATCGGTCCACGCGGTCGACCAACACAACTCTCTCTTCACTATCGATCTCTCGCAGCCGCACCTCGATAATCTCTGTGTCGCTTGTCTGCACTACGCGTCCCGTAAACTGCGCCTCGATGGGCATCTCGCGATGCCCACGGTCGATAAGCACGCAGAGCGACACGCGCTTCGGCCGGCCCAGGTCGAAAAGCCCATTCATCGCTGCGCGAATCGTGCGGCCCGTATACAAAACGTCGTCGACCAGCACCAAGTCCATGTTGTCCACGCCGAACGGAATATCGGAGCTCTGCAGCACTGCGTGCGATGCAACCTTCGATAAATCATCGCGGTACAGCGTGATGTCCAGCGTGCCCACCGGCACATCCACTCCGTCAATACCGCGCATCGCCCAGGCAATCCTCTGCGCCAGCGGGACCCCGCGCCGCCGAATGCCGATGAGCGCCAGATGTTTGGTGCCGCCGCTCTTTTCCACGATTTCGTGCGCCAGCCGCTGCAGCGTCCGGTCGATTTCCGACGCGGACATAAGCTGTGCTTTTTCAACAATGCGCATGGTCGCGTAATCCTAGCACAAGAAAAGAGGCTGACGCAGAGATGCGAAGAACGCGGGATTTCGCGGAGAAGACAACAGCGCGTAAAGCTCACGTGATAAACTGCCGCGCTGCAAAAATGGAGACGCCTATGCTCGACCGAGACCCGAACCAGATTTCCGGCACGAACAAAACCTTCCTGCGACATATGATGGCAATCCTGGCACTGGCCGCTGCAGCCGGGAGCTTGCTCGCGCAGACACCCGCAACTTCGCCCGCGAAGGCAGCCCCGACGAAGAAACTGTCCGTCGTGCCTCCCAGGAAAGCGCTCGCGCATCCCAAACTGGTGGTGCTACTGGTTGTCGACCAGATGCGCGGCGACTACGTGGATAAGTTCCTGCCGCAATGGACCGGTGGTCTCCGCCGCCTTGTGGATGATGGAGCCTGGTTTCGCGACGCAGCCTATCCCTACGCAGCGACCGACACTTGCGTGGGCCACTCGACTATTTCCACGGGAGCGCTTCCCACCTCGCACGCCATCGTGGCCAACGCGTGGTGGGACCGGGACGCCCAAGAGCTCGTGACCTGCACCTCCGATCCGAACGCAAAGAATTCGGGTTACGCCGGCGTGCCCGCGAAGGGTGGCGATAGCGCTTGGCGCATGGAACTGCCCGCTTTTGCCGAGGAGTTGAAATTCCAGACCAACGGCTCCACTCGCATAGTCACGTTTTCGCTGAAGGCCCGTGCCGCCATTACCATGGCCGGGCACAAGGCCGACGCCGTTACCTGGGCCGATGGCGGCGGTTGGGTGACTTCCGGCGTTTACGGCGCCGTGCCGTTCGTTGAGCAGTACGCCAAGGCTCATCCCATAAAGGACGATTACGGGAAGACCTGGACGCGTTCGCTCCCGGACGGCTCGTATTGGTACGACGAAAGAGCGACCGGCGCTATCGCGCCCGAGGGTTGGAACCTGACTTTTCCGCATCCGCTACGAGGTAAAACCGCCGCGAACGAGCCGGATGCCGCATTTTACGAGCAGTGGGCGTCGAGCCCTTTTGCGGACACCTATCTGACCAGGTTCGCAGAAACGGCCGTGGATGCGCTAGGTCTCGGCCAAGGCGCCGGCACGGATTTTCTAGGCGTAAGTTATTCCTCCGTCGACCATGTTGGCCACGAATTCGGTCCGCGCAGTTGGGAGATTCAAGACGTTCTGGTGCGTTTAGACAAAGATCTAGGATATCTCTTTGCCTACATCGACAAAAAGGTCGGCCGCGGCAACTACGTTGTGGCCCTCAGCGCCGACCACGGTGTTGTGCCGGTTCCAGAAGATATGCAAAAAATGGGCGTCGATGCCGGCGTACTTCATCTCGCTGAACTGCAAGACAAAATGGAAAAAGCGTTGGAGCCATTCAACTTGGCGAAGCCTGCGATCGGGCGGTTTACTAGCCGTGACGTCTATTTTGCTGCTGACGTCTACGAGAAATTGAAACAGGACCCGAAGGCCATGCGCGCTGTGACGGAGGCCGCGTTAGCGCAACCGGGAGTAGCGGAAGTCTTCCGCGCCGAGCAATTGCAAAATCGCCCAGCCACGCAAAGTCCCACGCGCCGCGCCATGGCCGACAGCTATTTCCCTGGACGCAGCGGCGACCTCTTCATCGTCCCCAAGCCCTACTGGCTGATGGACCGGACGCCGGCCGGAAAGGCTCGGTCCTACGGCACCAGCCACGGCACCCCGTACAACTACGACCAGCATGTCCCCGTTCTTTTCATGGGCTTCGGCATCCAGCGCGGCGAATACTTTGAGGCCGTGACCCCTGCTGACATAGCTCCGACGCTTGCTTCCCTCTGCGGCGTCACCTTAGCCTCGCGCGATGGCCACGTCCTGCGGCAAGCGCTCGCGAAGTAGCACATTTCATCGCCCAGACCGCTTCGTGGTAAGCTTTTTGCCGAAGTGAGTGCCGCGGACGCTGTCGATCTCAGCGTACAGATTGGCGCCTTGCGCCTGCGGAATCCCATTCTCGCTGCCAGCGGAACCTTCGGCTACGGTGTCGAGTTTGCCCACCTCGTGGATCTGAACCGCCTCGGCGGCTTCGTCGTGAAGGGCCTTTCCCGCGAACCCATTGAAGGCGCCCCGGCGCCACGGCTCTGTGAGACTCCCGCCGGCATCCTCAACGCAGTTGGCCTGCAAAACGTGGGTGTCCGCGCCTTCGTCGCGGAAAAGCTGCCCTTACTGCGGAAATACGATACGGCCGTTCTGGCCAATGTCTTCGGCTACTGCCTCGAAGACTATGTAGAAGTACTCCGCACGCTTGAGGACGCCGAAGGCTTGGCGGGTTATGAGCTTAACATCTCCTGCCCAAACGTGAAAAAAGGCGGAATTCAGTTCGGAAATGACCCCGCCCAAGTGGCTGAGGTAGTGGCAGCAGCACGAAAAGCCGCCCCCCGGCGGCCGCTGTGGGTGAAATTGTCGCCTCTTGTTGCAGACATTGGACTTATTGCCCGGGTCGCCCAAGACAGCGGTGCCGATGCCCTGACCGTGGCAAATACTTATCCCGCGATGGCGGTAGACATTCGCACCCTAAAGTCACGTTTGGGGAATCTAACTGGAGGCCTCTCCGGCCCCGCCATTAAACCCATCACCCTTCGCTTGGTCTGGGAAACTATGAAAGCAGTAAGGATACCGGTGATAGGCCTAGGCGGGATCGAGACGGTGGAAGACGTGCTTGAATACCTGGCTGTAGGGGCTTCGGCCGTGCAGATAGGGACGGCCAGTTTTGCTGACCCGAGGGCCAGTGAGAGGTTGGCGAGGGGCCTTACGAATGCTCTAGTACAAGCTAAACTTAGCAGCATCAATGACATACGTGGCAAATTAATAGCAGAAATTGGTTGACATAATGACTCGTTTTCGCTACACTTTTTTGGAAGTTGTAGCACAAAAACAACACTATGAGAAACCGACTCTTCGTGATTTGGGCTGCACTCCGTTGGGTTCCCCTGTTGTTCCTCATCGCACCGGCGATGGAAGCTCCTCTCGTGGCGCGCTTAAGCCAACCCCGAAAGGCGATCAAAGCCTGGGTAGGCAACGCCAGTTGGTATGGACCTGGCTTCAACGGCCGCAAGACGGCCAACGGCGAGATCTTTGACAGCGAGGCGTTGACCGCCGCGCACCCGCATCTGCCGTTCGGTTCCTTGGTGCGCGTGGTAAACACGCGCAACGGCAAATTTGAGCTGGTACGCATCAATGACCGGGGTCCGTATCAAGAAGGACGCGAAATTGATGTATCCTATCGCGTCGCCCGGAAAATCGGCCTCATCCATTCGGGCGTGGGCCAGGTCCGGCTCGAACTAATGGAGCTGCCACAGAAACGTTGAGCTTCGACGCCCATCCCCGCAGCAGCTTAGTCGTAGCTCTCGATTTTGATTCATTATCTTCCGCTCTGAAATTCGCAAAGCAGGTTGCCGATCTTGTCGGTATGTTCAAGATCGGCAGCCAACTCTTTGCCGCGGCAGGCCCGCAAGCAGTGCGCGAGATAGCCGCACTCGGCCCAGGTATCTTCCTGGACCTGAAATTCCACGACATTCCAAACACAGTTGCGGGCGCCATACTTTCTTGCGCCGCCATGCCCGGAGTGCAGCTCGTGAACGTGCATGCGCTGGGCGGTCGCGCGATGCTTCATGCTGCAGCGCAAGCCATCAGCGCGGCGCAGCCGATGGGTGCTGACCGGCCAAGGCTGCTGGCAGTCACCATTCTCACCAGCATGGACCAGAAAGCGATGCGCGAAGTCGGCATCGGCGGCACGTCGCAAGCCCGCGTCCTGAAACTCGCTCAATTGGCGAAGAAAGCCGGGGTCGATGGCGTGGTCGCCTCCGTGAAAGAGGCGCGGGCCATTCGCAAAGCTTGCGGGCGCGATTTCCTGATTGTCACGCCAGGTGTCCGGCCAAAGGACAAAGCCTCTGCCTCCAAGGACGACGATCAAGCCCGCACCGCAACTCCTAGCGAAGCAATTCGCGCAGGTGCCGATTTCCTTGTCGTTGGCCGGCCAATCCTCGCCGCCTCCGATCCGCGGACGGCCACGCAGGCCATCGTCGACGAAATCACGGCCGCGAAATAAAATTCAGTCTTCCCACTAGAAATCCCAAACGGCCAGCTTGGCAGAGTGGACGAAAGCGCCGGTAGAGCGCCTGTGCTACCTTTACCGAGCGACGTTCACGAGTCACGCTTCGCGATCGTTCAACCAACCATGGCTGGCCTATCGAAAAGCATCATTGTCGGCACTGCCGGACATATTGACCACGGCAAGTCTTCGCTGGTCGAAGCTCTAACCGGCACGCATCCCGACCGCCTGGAGGAGGAAAAGCGCCGCGAGATCACCATTGACCTCGGCTTCGCGTTCCTAGAAGAAAACGGCGTCCGCTTTGGATTTGTCGATGTGCCCGGACACGAGCGTTTTGTCAGCAACATGCTCGCGGGCGCCGCAGGAGTCGATCTCCTGCTGCTAGTGATTGCTGCTGACGAATCCATCAAGCCGCAAACGCGAGAGCATTTCGACATTTGCCGACTGCTCGGCGTGAAGCGCGGCGTCGTGGCTCTGACCAAGAGCGACCTCGTCGATGCCGATACGGCCGGTCTGGTGCGCCTGGAAGTCGAAGAATACTTGCGCGGTTCGTTTCTTGAAGGTGCTCCCATCATTCCTGTGAGCGCAAAAACGCAAGCTGGATTGCCCGAACTGAAACAGGCTCTCCTCGCTGTAGCCCACCAGTCTCCGGGAAAAGATGTCGCGCGCTACTTCCGCCTGCCGATTGACCGCGCCTTCGCCATCAAAGGTTTTGGCGCGGTTGTCACTGGGACGCTGATTTCCGGAAGCGTAGCGCCCAGCGATGAAGTTGAGTTGTTCCCGGCAGGCAAACGGCTCAGGGTGCGCGGCGTGCAATCCGGCGGCAAAACAGTCGAGCGCGCTATCGCTGGGCAGAGAACCGCCATAAACCTTGCTGGAATCGAGCATACTGCGCTGCGCCGTGGCATGGTGCTCTGTACTCCTGCGAAATTTCGCGTGACGCGACGGATTGATACCCGGCTCGAGCTTCTGCGCTCGACGCCAAAGATGAAGCAGCGCAGCCGCGTCCATTTTCATTCTGGGAGCTGCGAGACCGTCGCGGAGTTGGTTTTCTACGTTCAGAGGGAACTCGCGCCCGGGCAGAGCGCATTCGCGCAGCTCCGCTTGCAGGACGACGTGCTGGTTCTGCCCGGCGATCGCTTCATCGTCCGGCAATTTTCGCCCGTGACCACAATCGGCGGCGGCCTGGTCCTCGATCCGCTGGCGCGCCGCCCTACTCTTCGCGACACGGGCCGCGCAACCTTCCTCGAAACACTGGAGCGCGGCGATCGCATCGAAGTGCTCGCCGCAATGACCGAACGCGCCGTGCTCGGTATAAGCTTCGAGGAAATAGTCGCGCGCACCGGCTGGCTCGAAAACGAAATTTGCACAGTTGCAAAGACGCTCGCGGACACCGGCCGCGCCAAAATTGTCTCCGCGGAGCCGCTGGTATTGGTCTCCGGAAAAAACTTCGACGAAGTGCGTCAGAAGATTGCGGCAAGAATCGAGAAATTTCACAAAGAAAATCCGCTGCTTCCGGGAATGTCGCGCGAAGATTTGCGGTCCAGTCTTGGACGGCGTGTTCGACCCGAAACGTTTCGAGCCGCGCTCGATGACCTGCTGGCGCAAAAGAAGCTCGAAGCCCACGGCGAAATCGTTAAGCGCGCCGGCGCAGCCATCAACCTTGATCCCGCGGAAGCGCGCGCCAAAGAACAGATCGAGAAGGCGTTCGCGACCGCCGGCCTGGCCGTTCCCTCGGTCAAAGAGGTCTTGAGCGAGCTGCCCGTGGAAGCAAGGCGTGCGGAGAAGATCCTTCAGATCCTCTTGCGCGACAAGAGCCTGGTGCGCGTCACGCCCGACCTGATTTTCCATCGCGATGCGCTGGCGCAGCTCCGCGACCGTCTTTCCGTCTTCAAGAAGACCAAGGGCGAGCGCATCTCCGTGCCGATTTTCAAGGAGCTGACCGGCATCACCCGCAAATACGCGATTCCGCTCCTCGAATACCTGGATCGCGAGCGGGTAACCCGCCGCGCCGGCGACGAGCGTGTTATCCTGTAGAGGCGTAGCGAGTCAGGCTTGCCGCGCAAGACATCCTGAGTTAGGGTTGTAATTAGCGCGCCGTAGATGGTGCGTGGAGGCGATTCATGGGTGAGTTTAGTCCTATCCATTGGCTGATAGTCTTGGCGATTATCCTGCTCCTGTTCGGTGGCCGGAAAATTCCTGAACTAGCGCGAGGTTTAGGCGAGGGCATCCGCAGTTTCAAAGAAGGCATGTCTGGGGGATCGCACCCGACGCCAACTCCGCCGCAGCAAAACACGCCTCCGGCGGACAAGGACAAGCCTTCGGAAGACAAGAAGGCATAGACGCTTTCCATCGATAATCCCTGTTCTGATTAGGGCGGCCTTAATGCCGCCCTTTTTTGTTTTTCACCATGCCGGAACGCCGCGATTTGTGCCCAATCGGTACTAAAAAGCTACGCTAAACCGCGAAAACCTGCCCTTCAGAGCAGTAGCACGCTAACGACTTACCTCGCACAATTCCGCTATCCCAGGGTGACTCGGTTCTTACACGCTTTCCAAGCAATATAGGAGAGAACGCATGAAACTTACGTTTCTGAAGTGGGGTGCGGTACCGCTGGCGGTGCTCGTGAGCGCGGCGGGTGCTACGACGGTATTGGGCCAAGACCAATCTTCGTCGCAGAGCTCGCCAGCGGCAGCAACACCGGCCCAGGAACCTGAGAAGAAAGCTGAACCCAAGGTCGAGCAGCGCAAGGAAAATCAGCAGGACCGCATTGCCAACGGCGTGAAGAGCGGCCAGCTGACTCCCGGCGAAACCGCCAACCTCGAAAAGAAAGAAGCAGCCATCAACAAAGAAACCCGCGCAGACCGCGCCGCCAACGGCGGAAAGCTGACCCCGGCGGAAAAAGCGCAGGTCAATCATCAGCAGAATCAGCTCTCAAAGCAAATTCACGACGACAAGCACAACGCTAACACTGCGCACTACGGCAACAACAAAGTGGGGCGGCGCCGTGAAAATCAGCAGGACCGAATTGCGCAGGGCATTAAGAGCGGGCAGCTCACGCCGGGCGAAACCGCCAAGCTCGAAAAACAGCAGCAAGGCATCAACAAGCAAGTCGCCAAGGACCGCAAGGCCAATGGCGGCACGCTGACCGCGAGCGAAAAGAAGCAGGTCAACCGGGAGCAGAACCAAGCGTCGCGCAATATCTACCGCAAAAAGCACAACGCCGCGACGCAAGGCGACGCGAAGCCCAAGCAGTAAGAACTTTTCTCCGTCCTGAACCACCCCGAGGTGTCCTTCGCGAGAAGGGCACCTCTTTTTTTGCTGCATCTATCCGAGGCGTCGGCGTGTGCTAGTCTCGCTAGTCTTCCGACCAACCAAGCTCGGTGAGGGCCTGGCATAGCCGCGCCAGCGGCAGGCCGACGATGTTGAAGTAGCAGCCTTCGATGCGCGGAACGTAGCGGCCCGCGCGGCCTTGAATGGCATACGAGCCGGCCTTATCGAACGGTTCGCCGCTCGCGAGATAACGCGTGATCTCTTGGTCCGGAATCTGCCCGAAGTGTACGTGCGTGGTTTCGACGAAGCTCCGGCGCTCGACGTCGGGCAGGCGGATCAGCGTGACGCCGGTCAGCACCGAATGCCTGCGCCCGGAGAGTTTCGCCAGCATCTGCCGCGCGTCTTCGCTGGTACGCGGCTTGCCAAGCACGCGGCCGTCAAGCACAACCTCGGTGTCCGCTGCAATAATGATGGCCGGCCCGACGGCGCGCGCCGACACCAGTTCCGCTTTGGCATCCGCGAGCCGCTGCACTAACTCCGCCGGCGATTCCCCCGCCAAGAGAGTTTCATCCACCGCCGAAGAGAGCACAACAAAGGAGAGCCCGGCATCACGCAGAACTTCAGCGCGGCGGGCTGATGCGGAAGCAAGAATTAACTTCATGGCGAATTGATGACGGCGAGCATACTACAGCGCGAGGCGAAGATGATGTGTCTGGCTCAGATGACGACGGATTCCCGGTATTCGCCGAAGGCGCGGCGCAGCGTATCCGAAATCTCGCCGACAGTCGCGTAGGCTTCGACGGCTCCTAGAATGGCGGGCAGAAGGTTTTCTTTCGTCGCAGCGCGGCGCTCCAGCTCGGCAATGGCAGCTTGGGTTTTGTTAGTGTCGCGCTTCGCGCGCAGGGCTTGCAGCCGCTGGATTTGCTCGCGCTCGACTTGCGGATCGATTCGCAAAGTAGGGATGGCCCGCTCTTCTTCCGCAATGAAATCATTCACGCCGACAACCACTTGCTCTTTTGTTTCCACCGCCCGCTGGTATTCGTAAGCGGCTTTCTGGATTTCGGTCTGCACAAAGCCGGTTTCGATGGCGTGCAGCATGCCCCCCAGCGAATCAATCTTCTCGATGTAGGCCAGCGCGCCACTCTCGATTTCGTTGGTCAGGTGCTCGATAGCGTACGAACCGGCGACCGGATCGATGGTGTTGGCCACGCCTGTTTCGTGCGCAATGATTTGCTGCGTGCGCAAGGCGATCAGCGCCGCGTCTTCAGTCGGCAGCGCCAGCGCCTCATCCATAGAATTCGTGTGCAGCGATTGGCAACCGCCGAGAACCGCCGCCAGCGCCTGAATGGCCACGCGCACAATGTTGTTTTCCGGCTGCTGCGCCGTCAGCGACGAACCCGCGGTCTGCGCGTGAAAACGCAGCAGCAACGAGCGCGCATCCCGAGCCTGGAAACGTTCGCGCATCAGTCGAGCCCACAGGCGCCGCGCTGCCCGGTACTTGGATATCTCCTCGAGCAAATCGTTATGCGCGTTGAAGAAAAACGAGAGTTGCGGCGCGAAATCGTCGATGTCCAGCCCGGCATTGAGCGCCGCTCGCACATACGCAATAGCATCCGCCAGCGTGAACGCAACTTCCTGCACCGCAGTCGAACCGGCTTCGCGGATGTGGTAGCCAGATATCGAAATCGTGTTCCACTTGGGCAGCGAGTCGCGGCACCACTCGAAAATATCCGTCACGATGCGCATCGCCGGCCGCACCGGATAAATGTATGTTCCGCGAGCGATGTACTCCTTCAGGATATCGTTCTGCACCGTTCCGGAAAGCTTCGCGAGATTGGCGCCCTGCTTCTTCGCAACGGCCACATAAAGCGAGAGCAAAATCGCCGCCGTGGCGTTAATGGTCATCGAAGTCGAAACTCCTTCGAGCGGAATGCCGTCGAACAGCCTTTCCACATCTTCCAGTGAATCGATGGCCACCCCAACTTTGCCGACTTCCCCGAGCGCGAGCGCGTGATCGGAGTCCATTCCGATTTGTGTGGGCAGATCAAACGCGACCGAAAGGCCGCTCTGCCCTTTGCTGAGCAAATACCGATAACGCTGGTTGGATTCCGCCGCCGAGCCGAAGCCCGCGTATTGCCGCATGGTCCACAGCCGGCCGCGATACATCGAAGGATAAATCCCGCGGGTGTACGGGAATTCGCCGGGATAGCCGAGTGCGTCCTCGGGATCCCAGCCGGCGAGACTTTCTTCGGTGTAGATACGTTCTAGCGGCAGCCCAGAAGGCGTGCTGAAGCGCTCCCGCCGCTCTTTCGTTTCTTTCGGAAGTGATTTCGCTTCAGACATGCTGTCAGCGCACTTTGCGGGCGCGAAGAAATTGCGTTACGGAAAAGAAGCCAAAGAGCCCGGCAACGCAAACCGCCAGCGCGATCAGCCAGTGTGCAACGTCGCGTGTCCACGCGCGCACCGCGGCGTTGAGCCAGGCCAGCGCCAAAACCGCGAAGACCGCACCGGTCATCTCGTGAAAAAGCTGCTTTAGAACGCGCCAGAGTCGGCGAAAACCTGTTTCCTGAGGAGCTGGCTGCGCGGCGCGGCTCAATGTGCCCACAGGAATATCTTAGCGCAGAATCAGGAACGCAATGTATTGCCAAGCATCTCGCGGAAGGCACAAGTTCGTTGGCCAAGGGCTGTGAACACTTTGGAGACAACATCCCCAACCTTGCTTGTATCCAATACAAGGTGAGCCTAAAATGTTTACAGAGGTAGGGGAGACCGCCCTTGCGACTCGACGACCACTTGAAAAACCTGCTACGTGAATTGGGACACGCGATCAACGATACCGTATCGGAGTCCGACCGCATCACTGGAGCCATCGCCGGCGTACGCGCGCACGGCTACGATATTGTGTTGAAGCTCGACGCCACCATCGGGTTGGCGAAGCGCGACGCGGCCGCGGCAGCGGAAGCAGGTTCCAAGTTGACCACGCAGGATCGCCGCTTTTTGGAATCCCTGCGCATTCAGGTGGATCAGGAATCCTTCGAGCAAGACGCCGACAAAAGGCCTGTGGCGCGTTTGACCATGACACCTCAGGATGTACGTTTTCTCAAATCTTTGCGAATCGCGACGGACGATCTGGAATGAAATCCTTGAAACTAATCGCAGGTCCGGGGATTGCAGCATTGCTGGCTGTTGGACTTCCGTCGCTCGCCCGGGCGCAAGGCCCGGTTCCGGTCGTAGCGCCCATCGTGGTCGACACCGCCGTGCCTATCATTGTCAGCGCCGTGAAGCCCAAGCCCAAACCCGGAGTTGCCAAGTTTGAAGGCTTCGTAATGCACGCCAACATCGCGCAAATTACCGTGCGCGCCAAGGGCAACGACCTCGCCATTCGCACTTTCCCGCTCTCTGAAGTGGCCGCCGGCAAAATGCAGAAGATCGTTGATCAAGGTGGCTATCAGTACGGTGACAAAGTTACCGTGCTGTATGACGCAACTACGGAAAAAGCCCTCAAGATCAAAGGGAAGCCTTCCAAGGCCCTTTGATTTCTTTCGAGCTCTGCTGTGCTTCGTCTTCCTGCCGTCGCTGGGCGCTTCTATCCCGACAATCCTGACGAATTGACGGCGCTGGTTCGTGGATACGCGAAACCACAGCCGGACACCAAACCGCAGCGCGTGAAGGCTTGTCTGGTGCCGCACGCTGGCTATGTGTTCTCAGGCCATGTTGCAGGAGCGGTCTTCTCCCGCATAGCTCTGCCCCAAAAAATTGTGATCCTCGGTGTCCGGCATTTTCCGCGCGGCGAACCTATCGCTACTCTTGCCAGCGGAGCTTGGAGAACGCCGCTCGGCGATGCCCCGATTGACGAGGCATTGGCGGCTGCACTCCAAAAGGAATGCCCCATTCTCCGCGAAGACCGCGTAGCGCACAGTGCTGAGCACTCGCTTGAAGTGCAACTTCCATTTTTGCAGGTGCTTTCACCCGGGTTTTCCTTTGTGCCGATTGCGCTCGGCACCGTGCGTTTCGAGGACTTGGTCGCCGTCGGCGAAGCGCTTGCACGCGTTCTAGCCGCCAATCCCGGAGTGCTGTTGTTGACGACTTCCGATTTGAATCACTACGAAAATGATGCGACTACGCGGCTCAAGGACAAGAAAGCCGTCGACCAGATTCTCGCGCTGAACCCGCGCGGCCTCTACGACGTTTGCAGAAACGAGGGCATTTCGATGTGCGGCCTGGGTCCCGCAGTGGCAATGCTTTCTGCTCTTCGCACACTCGCTGCGCAGCAGGCCAACCTGGTGCGTTACGCAACGTCCGCGGACGTGTCCGGCGACACGAGCAGCGTCGTCGGTTATGCCGGTTTTATTTTCTGCTGAGCAACGCCTTCCGCTGCTCAGGTGTCGTTAGTGGGGACGTCCCGAGGACGAGGGGCGCGATGCGCCAGCAGCCGGCGCGGAACGAGGCGCCGACGCTGCAGCCGAGCCTCGCGACGAGCCGCCCTGACTCCAGCCACCACCTCTGCCCGGGGAGCCCGAGGAGGAAGGTCCGCGCATTTCGGTTGACTGGCGCGGTGCCGGGGGAGCCATCGCACGCGACGGAGGAGCGGCGCGCACGCTCGCCGCTGGTATTCGCACATTTCCTGTCGCACCGGCCTGGGCGCGGCCTTGACCGACACGTTCGCCCGCCAGCGCCTCTTTTGTCGCGTTACTTCTCTCAGTGCTTTTCGCCGATGCACCCTGCGCGGCGGAGGCCCCATTGACGAATCGATGTTCGCGCGAATCGTAGGTAATGGAAGAGTTGCGGTCTAACGTGAGCACGCGCGCGCTGCTGCCTCCGGTGACGATCGTTCGGGAAACACGTGACGGCGCGACAGATGCCGCCACCGCCGTATTCATCAGCGACTCGCGCGGCGGCGCTTTCATCACTTTCCACCTCTCTCCCGCAGCCGCGCCCGCACCTGCGAGCGCTTGCCCCGAAACCGCGCCACCCGCAACCGGGAAAACTCCCTTGGCCAGGTTGATTGGCGTTTTGCCCCGTACATCTAGCGGATGCGCCGGCACCAGCCCGAGCAAACCTGTCTTCGAGCGGATGAAAACGCCAGTCACCGGCCGAAATGGCGCAATTCCGTTGAAGCCCAGGCCGAATCCAAACCCCGGCGACCACAGCCATCCAAAAAACGGGTCGAATACCCAGCCCCCATAGTGATACGGCAACCAGCCCCAGGGCTGCGAGCCGACAAACGCCCAGCCGAAGGCTGGATCCATGAACCAACTGCCACTCGCGAAGGGCGACCAGCCGAGTCCCACTCCGTACGGCCGCCAGCAATTTCCGTAGCCGCTGATCGGGTACCACGAGCCGTAGGTATAGAGGTCCGCTATACCTGAGCTGTAGTAGGGCGAGCTGACGTATTGCTGCGCCGCGGTGGTTGCGGTCGCAACCGCATCCTCGCGTCCGGAAACCCAGCGATCGAAATCGTCATTTTCCGGAAGCCGCGCGATGTTAGTAGAGTCCTTGTCGCCTGCGCGCATCGAGAGAGACTGGCCCTTGACCAGCGCCGTAGCCTTGTCCTTCCGCAAAACGCTCACGCGCCCTTTGGTCACGTCGACGACGCTGCCATCATCGAAAGTGTCCAGGCGGAAACCCGCGCGTCCGTCGGCTTCCACCGTGAAATCGCCGCCCGTGACGCTGAAATAATCCCCGCTCCCGGGATTTACGTAGAAGGAAATGGTGCCCTGACGCAGCACTAGGCGCGTGGTTTTCGCGCCGTCCTCTAAGGAAAGATCATAAAACTCCAGCACGGTGTTTTCGGCGAGAAACGCCATCGCCCCATTTTCAAACTCGACTTCCGCTCGTCCGTGATCGGTGGCCAGAACGTAGCCCTGGCGGATCGGCAGATTCAGCGTTGCGCCTTCCCACGTCGCTTTGTCGCTGGTCAGCGGATCGCCGTGTACGTCGCGCGTGAAGCGCACGTCGCCCTGCACCAGGCTCAGGCGAATGATGCGCGCGTGGCTGGAATCGGCGCGAAGCCAGCCGGCAAACAGCAACAGCAAAGCGGCCAAAAAGAAAGAACGAAGCAGAATGCGGGAATTCATGGTCACCCCCTGAGGGGACGCGGCGACATCAATAAGACGACCGCCTGACCCTGCGGGTTGCAAGGCCCTGCGGCCAGTTCCATAGTCCCGCGTCACCTCGCTCGCGTCAAGCTCCGCGACGCACGCGGCAACACAAGGTGAGCACGGTCTACGATGCATAATTTGCGCCCGAGAAATCAGCTTTCTTACTGTTCTTGACAACCGTCGGGGTGAATCGCTACGTTCAAGAGGGGAAGTGTTCGGCAGAATCCCGCGTGGTGGTCCTGAGTCGATCGTCTTGCACAGGGCGTTGGTGAACTAACGGGAAACACTCACGATTTGTGGGAGTGCCTTTCTTTTTCATTAGTTCGGGGATGGGGGATGATAATGCGAGAAGTGTATAAAATTTTTGGAGCCATGTCGCTGCTCGCTGCACTGCTGTTCGGAGCCCGCGCCTATGGGCAAGGCGGTGCCACCGGCGCCATTGGCGGCGCAGTGGTGGACACCAGCGGCGCATCCATCGGCGGCGCGGAAGTACAGATCGTCAACGCGAGCACGGAATCCATAGTCCGGAAACTTTCGACCAATGCGGACGGCGACTTTGTCGCCACGCTGCTGCCGCCCGGAACATACTACGTAGTGGTGAACAAATCGGGTTTCGGGGAAGCCAAAGCCGAAGGCATCGAGGTGCGTGTGACGGAAACCACGCGCGTCACTGTCACCCTCAAGCCCGGCACGGTTTCGGAACGCGTGGAAATCTCCGCCCACGTCAGCAGCGTGGAGACCACCAATGCCGCCACCGGAGAATCCATCGGCACATCGACAATCCGCGAGCTGCCTTTGGCCACCCAGAATTATCAGCAGCTTCTGACCCTCTCCAGCGGCGCCCAAAGCGAGCTGAACGCCTCCGCACAGCTCGGGCGCGGCAACGTGCGCGTCATCGTCAACGGCCAGCGCGAAGACAACAACAACTACCTCATTGAGGGCATCAGCGCCACCGACTACAACGTCGCGCAAGCCACCAACGTGCCATTGCCGAATCCCGACGTCATTCAGGAATTCAAAGTGCAAACTTCTCTCTATGATGCCAGCCAGGGCCGCAATGGCGGCGGCAACGTCAACGCCATCCTGAAATCCGGCACTAAGGAATTTCATGGCGATGCGTACGAGTTCTTCCGCAACGATGTCCTGAACGCGAACGAGTTTTTCCTCAACGCCGCGGGCCAGAAGCGCCCATCCGTCAAGCAGAACATTTTCGGCGGCAGCTTGGGCGGCCCGGTTGTAAAGGAGAAATTCGGCTATTTCTTCGTGAATTACCAGGGCACGCGGCAGCGCAGCGCCCTCTCTCCCGGCACGCAGGTCAACAACCCAGCTTTCCCGTCGCTTCCCACCGACCGCTCTGCCGCCTCCATCGCCGCCGCACTTAGCACGGCAAGTTTCCCCATCAGCGCCGCGAATATTGATCCCGTCGCACTCGCTTTGCTCCAGTTCAAGAGCAATCAATTCGGCGATCCAAACGGCTTCCTCATCCCATCCGTCGGGACCCCCAATTTGAATCCCGCTAAGGCCGCTTACGCCACCGCTCCGTTCATCGCAACCAAGCCCGGAAAGTACACCGACGACCAGTTCACCACCAACTGGGACCGCGAGTTCGGCGGGGGCCGCGACAAGGTCTCCGTCCGATTCTTCTTCTCCGATGCCGAGTCGCTTCTACCCTTTGGCGCGGGCGGCCTGCAAGCCTCTTTGGGCGGTACTCTCTCCAGCAGCATCAGCGCCACAGACTTGAATTTCCCCTACGATCTGCCCGTGGCGGCGCGCTTTTTCACCGTAAATGAGACCCACCTCTTCTCCCCCGCGCTGGTCAACGATTTCCGTTTCGGCTACGTCAGGATCAACAATAGTCTCCTCAACATTCCACCCGTGACCGCCACGGACCTCGGAATTCAGCGCCCGACCAACAACATCACAACATCCATCTATAAATTCACCCTCGGAAGTTCCGGATTCCAGATCGGGCCCACGCCGCCGGCCGATCAGTTCCAGACGCAGAACAATTACAACTTTGTGGACACCGTGAGCTGGGTGAAAGGCGCTCACGTTTGGCGGTTTGGCGGAGAATTCACCCGCGTCAATCTCGACAAACTGTTTCCGCAAGTCTTCAACGGCCAACTGTTCTTCGTCAATGCCACCGGAGGCGCTACCGATTTCCAGAAGTTGCTTGTCGGCGCGCCAGACTTCAGCTTCGGCGGCGGCGGCGTCTTTAATCACGAATACCGCACAAACGATTTCTCCGTCTACGGTCAAGACGATTGGAAGGCCCGCCGCAACTTAACCCTCAATCTTGGCCTGCGCGTGGAAGTCCTCGGCGGCTTTCACGACAACAAATGCCACATTGGCAACTTGGACCAGGACTTGGCCAACAGCGGCAAGTATCCATTCATCTATGGCGACTGCGTGAAAGGGCTCAACCTCACCGGTCTAAGCGCCACGGGCAGCAACACGACATATAAAAACAATTACACCACGGCCCTCGCTCCGCGTGTCGGTTTCGCTTACGACATCGGCGGACACCAGACCACCACCATTCGTGGCGGCTTTGGCATCTACTTCGCGCGCGAAGACGTCGGCACTGTCGACCAGCTCAGCTTCCAGGCCCCATTTCTGCCCGTCGCCTTCTCGGGCGGGCCTCCAGGCAGCTTGAGCAACTTTTTCCTCACCCCGCCCAACACATTGCCCCAGGGTGGCGTTCTCGATCCCAACTTTGTTCCGTGCCTGGGAACCTTCGCCGGATTTGTTCTTAACGGGACCAGCACTCCGACTAACGACACGACTCAAACGGCAAACTACGCATGCGCAGCGGGTAGCCCTGGCGTGGTTCCATCCCAGTTTCTCTTTGGTCTGACCGTGCCTCGCCATTTCGTGGCCCCGAGCACCCAACAGTGGAACCTGACCATGCAGCGCGCCCTCGGCAGACAATGGGTCCTGGAAGTAGGCTACGTGGGCACGCACGCGGTGCACCTGCGTGAAACGCGCACGAGCATCCAGGCGCGGCTCGCCAGCCCTTCAAACCCGATCGTCCTCACCGACACGAGTGGCAAGCAGTTTACGATCACGACTAACACCACATCCAACGGTCCGGCACGCTCGAACAACTCTGGGATCAACGGTTACAACGGCTTCCAGTTGTTTGCCGACGATGCGTATTCCCACTATCACTCTTTGCAAGTGACGCTGTCGCGGCGCTCGGCAGTCGGCTATTTCCAGGGGGCCTATACCTTCTCGAAGTCCACCGACGCCACCTCCAGCGGCAATACCGCGCTAAACACAGCGTTCAACGATGAATCCACTCTGGATGGTTCGCGCGGCCTTTCGGACTTTGACCGTCCGCACCGCTTGACCGTCAGCTATCGCTACGAGTTACCCTTCTTCTCGAAAACTGATGGTTGGAAACACGCCGCTCTGGCGGACTGGGCGATTAGCGGCATCACCATCTTTCAGTCCGGAACTCCCTTCTCCGTCACCGATTCCGCGGCAGGCAGCGCCTTCCTCGGTCCTGGCCTAACGCCTGGCACATTGGGAGCGCAACTCGCCTCCGGCGGTTCGCTATCAGCCGGCTTGACCAGCGGCAGTGTCCACGACCGCGTGAACAATGGCTATCTGAATCTCGCCAACTTCACCGCCGCGCCTTTGGTTCCTGCCTCACAGGGCGGCGACGGCACCGTAACCTTTTTCGGCAATTTGGGACGAAACATCTACCGCGGGCCGTTTCAGCAGAATTGGGACTTCTCGCTGATCAAGAATTTCAACATCACCGAACGGCAACAGCTCCGCTTCACCACCGACTTCTTCAACATTTGGAACCACGCCAACTTCGCGAACCCGGCCATCAACGACGTGGAAAACCCGGGTGCGTTTGGCAAAATCTTCTCCACCGTGGGGACGCCGCGGCTGATCCAGTTCGCGCTGCGCTACACGTTCTAGGCCGTGCGGGAGGCATCCCTCCCCGTTTCTCGAACTAGACTTGCGGCCACCGCTTGCTCGGCCTTGGGCTGCCCAAAGAGCCGCCGCAACCCACGGTGCCACAAGTGGTAGGATTCTGACTCGACCATGGGGCGAATTGCATCACGCATATCAGAGCTGACCGGCGAGGGCGCGCTTTCCGTCTTTGCGCGCGCTAAGGAGCTGGAGAAACAGGGCCGCTCTATCATCCACCTGGAGTTGGGCGAGCCGGATTTTCACCCCGCCGCGCCCGTTGTGGATGCCTTGCGCAACGCCGTTGCCGCGGGCCGTGACCGCTATGTGTCGCCTCGCGGTATTCCAGCCCTACGCGACGCGGTTGCCGATTACTTGAAGCGCACTCGCGGCGTGGAGGCTCCACCAGAGCAGGTCTTGATCGCCCCGGGCTGCAAGATGGCGCTCTCGCTCGCCATGATGGCGCTCATCGAGCCGGGCGACGAAGTCCTCTATCCCGATCCTGGGTTTCCCATTTATCCGTCGTTTGTGCGCGGACTCGGCGCCAAGCCCGTTCCATTTTTTCTCGAAGAGAAAAACCAATTTCAGCCGGATATGCGGGAGATTGCGGGAAAGGTTTCGCCGCGCACCAAGATGCTGATTTTCAATTCGCCGAATAATCCCACCGGAACCGTTTTCAGCGAAACCGCGCTCTCGCAAATTGCCGAGCTTGCTGCCAAGCACGGCCTCTGGATTCTTGCCGACGAAATTTACGCGCGCATTTTGTTTAGCGGAGCCTATAAATCCATCTGGTCGCTGCCTGGGATGGCGGAACGCACGGTCATCATCGATGGCTTTTCCAAGAGCTTCGCCATGACCGGCTGGCGCCTGGGATACGCGGTTGCTCCGCCGTCGGTGATCGATGCCATGGACCTGCTGGTGCTCAACACCTTCACGTGCACGGCGGAATTCACGCAGGTGGCGGCGATCGAAGCCTTGCGGGATTCCACGGACGCAGTGAGCGCGATGGTCACGGAGTATCGTAAGCGGCGTGAGCTGTTCGTCGCTAAGCTCAATCGCATCGCTGGTTTCCGGTGCCAGCCACCGCAAGGCGCGTTCTACGCGTGGGTCAACATCGAAGACACGGGACTCTCGGCGCAGGAGTTGGCGACGGTTTTGCTCGAAGAGGCCGGAGTCGCGGCCATCGCCGGTTCTGCGTTTGGCTCTGCCGGAAAGAACTACCTGCGGTTTTCGCTAGTGAGCGCGCGCCCTCTGTTGGAAGAAGCGCTGGAGCGCATCGAGCGAATTTCCGTGCGTTGGCGAGCAACTGTTTCGCGTTAAAGGCTTCGAGCGGGGGAAATGAAACGTTTCGTTCAGCTTGGCTTCGCGTTCCTAACCACTCTCGCTGTCGCGGCTTCCGCGGCAGCACAGGCAAAACCGTTGGCGTCTGGCGCCGACGTCCAGAAAATCTACGAGAAGCTGCTTCCTCAGATCGACCGTATCCCCATCTACGACAATCATTCTCACGCCACTTTTCCCGATGACTCCGACATGGACGCGCAAGCCGCTCCGCCCGATGAAAGCTCCGTCCTGCGGTTGCGCGACACCAATCCGGAATTCGTCGCGGGAGCGAAAGCGCTGTTCGCCTATCCCTACGATGACTTCCAGCCGGAGCACGCCAAGTGGCTGATCGAGAAAAAGAAAGCCGCGGAGAAAGCGGGCGGAACGGCATATTGGGACAGTATCCTCGACAAGCTCAATATCGAAACGTGCCTGGCCAATCGCGTCGCGCTGGGGCCCTATCTGAATCACCAACGATTTCATTGGGTATTCTTCGTCGATTCCTTCTTATACCCGTTCGACAACCGCGACCAGAGCGGGAAGAATCCTGATTTGGGCGTGTACATCCCGCTGCAGGAAAAAGTGCTGAAGCGGTACATGCAGCAGGAAAACGTGAGCGGCTTACCCGCTGATCTCGCCGGCTACGAAGCGTTCGTGCGCCAGACCTTGGCCGACAACCAGAAAAAAGGCGGCGTGGCCATGAAGTTTGAGGTGGCATACTTTCGCACGCTGTATTTCCGAGACCCGCCGCGCGAACAGGCTGCGGCTATCTATACGAAATACCACGCTGGCGGCGTTCCCTCAGAAGACGACTATCGCGCGTTTCAGGATTACGTCTTTCGCGTCCTGATCGATCAGGCCGGCAAACTCGACCTGCCCGTGCACTTTCACAGCGCGGTGGGCATTGGCGATTATTTCAGCCTGCGCAACGGAAACCCGCTCAACCTCGAAAATGTCTTGCGCGATCCGCGCTACGCCAAAACAAAATTCGTTCTAATCCACGGCGGCTATCCCTACACCCTCGAAATGATCTGGCTGACCGCGGCGAAAAACGTTTACACCGATTCGTCGCTGGTCGGCTATTACGTCTATCCCTCCGAGCTGAAAAACATTTTGAAGCAGTGGATTTCGCTTTATCCCGAGCGCATGATGTTCGGCTCCGACGCCTTCCCATTCAATGACGCCGTGGGCGCGGAGGAAACGTTCTGGCTCGCGGCGCGTTCCGCGCGCACCGCCGTCGCCGCGGCCCTCGCCGAACTTATAGCCGAAGGCGCATTCACAGAAGAAAAAGCACTCCAACTCGCGCGCATGTATCTCCACGACAATGCCGCGCAGCTCTACGGGGGAACAAAATGAGCGCAGCAGCGAAGATGAAGCACATCCCATGGAAAACGGTCGAACGCGAAACACTCAACCCGTTGATCGACCGCGAGATGCTCGTCGGCGACAAGGTTATGCTCGCGCGCGTGCTCATGAAGAAGGGCGCGCACGTTCCGCTCCACCATCACTACAACGAGCAAGTCACCTACATTTTGGAAGGCGCTCTGAAATTTGCCATTGACGGAAAAGAAATTGTCGTGCGCGCGGGAGAGGTGCTGTGCATTCCCCCGCACATGCCGCACGAAGCCTGGGCCCTGGAAGATACCGTGGACCTCGATATTTTCGATCCACCGCGCGAAGACTGGCTGAATAAGACCGACGATTATCTCCGAAAAGGCCGCTAGCGGTCGTAAATCGTGCTTGACCCCGCATGCTTGCTACTACCATTACAGTTGGATCGGTGCGAGAGGTACCCCTTGCGATGCAATCAGAAGCTGTCCGCAAAACGCGCATTCGGCCGGTCGCCGGCCCAAGGCTTCTTCGGCTGAAATTCTGGCGGTATGGGGATTGTTGTTTTCTTCAGAGAGGTGTGCCAGGACGAGATAGCGTGCGGTGGCGTCAAAGCCGTCTGGATCAGCCAGATACTCGCTGACCGCATGATTGGAGAGATGGCCGGTGCGGCTCAATACTCGCTGCTTGACCACCCATGGATACGGACCCGCCTTAAGCATATCCGGATCGTGATTTGACTCTAAGACTACGCAATCAGATCCTCGGAGATGAACTTTGACATGATTTGGCATATATCCCAGGTCCGTGACCAACGCCAGCTTGATTCCATCCGCGCGAAACGTGAATCCAATCGGGTCCGCGGCATCATGCGGAATCGCAAACGCGTGCACCTCGATGTCGCCAATGCAAAACCGCTGCCCCGCTTGAATTTTTTCCACCCCGCGCAGCCGCTTGCCCAGCGTTTCCGGCAGCGTGCGCTCGAGCGCATCCATGGTCGGCTCGGTCACATAGAGCGGCGCCTTCCACAAGCCCAGCATCTGCGGCAACCCGCTGCAGTGGTCGTTATGTTCGTGAGTGATCAGAATGCCGTCGAGCCGGTCTACGTTTTTCTCGACAGCCGCAAGGCGGGCCAGGGTTTCGCGCTTGCCAAGTCCGGCGTCAATAAGGAGGCGGGTGCTCTCCGTCTCGAGTAAAGTGATGTTCCCCGAGCTCCCCGACGCCAGTATGGACACGCGCAAGCCGATCGCTTTCCCCCAGTACAGCGCAACAAATTTCCAAAATCATCGCAGAGCGCAACCCTGGCGTCAACGAAATAGCATTGGAGTTGTCTGGAAATTTTTCTCTTCAGAAGTCGGAACTCCGACTCCGCTACAGAGTGGAGGTTTGAAGCACGGCCTAGCACGCCAGGCGTGAGCGATCTAGCGTGAAACCATTCAGCGGACCGAGCACCGTCACCGCGATCTGCTCCGGCCGGAAGAATTCCTGCGCCAGCGATTGCACTTCCTCGCTTGTCACTGTGCTGATGGATTCGAGAATCTCGTCCAGCGAGTAAAAGCGTCCGAAATACAGCTCCTGTCGCGCCAGGTTTGACATCCGCGCGCTCGTCGATTCCAGCGAAAGCATCAGCGAGCCTTTCAGGTGATTCTTGGCGCGCAGCAGCTCTTCCTCGCTGACCGGCGACTCCTTCAAGTCCCGGAATTCCTTCACGATCAGATCGATCACCTGCCCGGCCGTTTCGCGCGCCGTGCCCGCATATACGGTCATCATTCCCGCGTCCGAATACGGCGTCAATTCGCTGAAGACCGCGTACGCCAGGCCCAATTTTTCACGGATATTCTGGAACAGCCGCGAAGACATCCCGCCGCCGAGCAGATTATTCATCACCGCCACGGCAAACCGCCCCTGATGCGCCAGTGGATAGGAGGGCACACCCATGCATACGTGCACCTGCTCGAGATCGCGCTTCGTCTCCAGATGAATCGGCGCTTCCGTCAAAGGTGCGGCGTGCCCCTCAACTTTGCCCACCGCCTTCAGTCCGCCGAATTCGCGTTCCACGAGCTCCAGCACCTTTTCGTGCGGCACATTTCCCGCCGCCGTCAGCACCAACCGGTCCGGTGCGAACCATGACTCGAATCTCTGCCGCAGCGCGTCTTTGTTGAATTTTCGCACCGTCTCTGGGGTCCCCAAAATTGGCCGCCCCAGCGGATGCCTCGGCCAGAAGCCGCGCGTGAAAATTTCGTGCAGCAAATATTCCGGGTTGTCCAGGTCCATCTTGATCTCTTCCAAGACCACCTGGCGTTCTTTCCTTACATCGTCGGAATCAAACTTCGGCCGCAACACCAAGTCCGCAATGATGTCAAAGGCGATGGGCAGATGCTCGTCCAGCACCTTTGCGTTGAAGCAGATTTGCTCTTTCGACGTGAACGCGTCCAGCATCCCGCCCACGGAATCCATCTCCCGCGCAATTGCTTCCGCCGAGCGCCGCTCCGTGCCCTTGAACACCATGTGCTCCATAAAGTGCGCCAGTCCGTTCTCCTCCGGCACTTCCCGGCGCGAGCCGTTGCGCACCCACACGCCTACCGAGACCGAGCGTACGTGCGTCATCGTCTCCGTGATGACTACCAGTCCATTGGGCAGCACCTGCTTGCGGATGTCGCGAGTCTCCGTCGCCATGCAGGAATTGTGACACAGGGGAGAGGAAAGAAGAAATCAAGGGGAAAATAGGACCGCAACCTGCCTGTTTACTTACAGTTGCAGAGGAACAAAATCCTGAGTCCGTCTAGGCCGTCAGCCGAAAGTGAGAAATGACGGGCGCAAGAGCCCTAAAGGTTTTTCGGCCAATAACTTATGGTTTACCTCTCCAGTTACAGTAAGTAGCTACAGCAGCTTCTCCGCCGGATTCAGCTTGCCGTACTCGCTGGTGTAGTGCAGCGGCACATCCGCGTACGTCCCCTTCTCCCGCTGGTATATCTCGCACGTGTCGAACGGCTTCGAGTACACATGAATGCTCACAGCCCGCTGATTGAACTCCGCCAGATTCAGCACCTGATGCACTGGCTCGAGTGGATTCACGTACGCCGGGTGCGCCGCGTCCATATCGTAGGTGTCCGTCGGAACGATGTGGCACGTGCCGCAGTTTGCGTCGCGCTCCTCCACTCGAAAATTCTGCACCCGCAGCCGCCCGACGGGCGCGGACATCCAGCAATTCTGGTCACGATGATTGTGAATCCGGCTGAACTGGCCGATTTCCCAGCAAATGGTCATGCACTCGAACACATCGTTTTTGAAAATAAGATTGCGCGTGTAGTTTCCTTTAGAGAAGAAAAGATATTTCTCCAGCGTCTCCGGGCGCACCGCATGCTGCAAAATGTAATCTTGCACCGCTTCGAGCGAGAACTCTCGCTCGCGCATGGCCGCCAACCCCTTCACCCACTCGCCAACGGGCAGTTGTTGCGTCGCAATTTTCACTTGTTTGTGCATGTTGCGCCTCGGGTGTTCCAAAGCTGGTCCGTTGCGGAATTATAGCGCACCCGCAAAAAAGTAGAGCGCCTAGTCCCCCGCGCGGTCCGCCGCGCGAACATCTCCGCACTTTCGTGAAATAATGGACTAGCAAGGACGGCGATGGAGCTTCTCGGTAAATCCAAAAACGACCTGCGCGACTTCTGCATCTCGCTCGGCGAACCCGCCTACCGCGGTGGCCAGCTCTACCACGCGCTCTATGCCGAGCGAAAATTCTCGCTGCACGAGATAACCAATCTTCCCGCCGCCCTGCGCGAACGCCTCGCCGCCGGAGCCACAATCACCTTGCCGACCGTGCGGCAAATCTACGCCTCGCAAGACGGCTCGGTACGCTATTTATTTGGCTTGCCGGATTCGGGGGCGGATGCAAAACGAAAGTCAGGGCCAGCCTCCGTCGAGGCTGTCTTCATGCCCAGTCCTGGCCGCCAAACCATTTGCATCTCCACGCAAGCAGGCTGTGCCGTCGACTGCCACTTTTGCCTCACCGCGCAACTCGGCCTAATCCGCAATCTCACCACCGCGGAAATTCTCGCCCAAGTCCTGCTCCCGCTCGAGCAGCACAAATCTCAACTCGCGCCGCAAACCAATCTCGTCCTCATGGGCCAAGGTGAGCCGCTCCTCAATTTCGACGCTGTCATGGACGCACTGCGCATCATCCTCGATCCCGAAGCATTGGCGCTCTCCCCCAAGCATGTCACGCTCTCCACTAGCGGCATCGTCCCCGGCATCGAGCGCCTCGGTCGGGAAAAAATCCGCCCCAAGCTCGCCATCTCCCTCAACGCCTCCAATGACGAGCAGCGCAACGCCGTGATGCCCATCAACCGCAAATATCCGCTTTCCGCTCTTCTGGAAGCCTGCCGCAACTATCCGCTCCGCCCCTGGGAGCACCTGACTTTCGAGTACGTAATGCTCGGCGGCGTTAACGATTCTCCCGAAGACGCCCGCTGCGTCGTGCGTCTCCTCGCCAATCTAAAATCCGTGAAGGTGAATCTGATCCCTTGGAATCCCGGCGAGCTTCCCTATCGCGAATCGACCCCAGAAAGTATCGAAGAGTTTCGCAAAATTTTGGTGGACCGCGGTGTACCCGCCTTCGTCCGCTATTCCCGAGGCCGCGACGTAATGGCCGCTTGCGGCCAGCTCGCGCTCCTCAATATCATCGCGCCGGCAAACGCCAACATCGCCGCGACGCAACCCTAAGGTTTTCTACCGGCCTACCGCTCTATTTTCTCTCCTCCGAATCCCAATCACCGACATCATCCGCCCAGTCTGCGCCCCTTCCTTGCGGTAACTAAACAAAAGATCCCGCCGGCACCCCGTGCACAAGTCACTCACAAAAATATTGCCCGCCGGCACGCCCGCCCCTTCCAACTGCGACCGGTTCGCCTTCCGCAAATCCAAAAGCACTTTCTTCGGCGGCGGCTGATGCCCAGGCGGCATCATGTTCAGCCACTGCAGCGGATTCGGCTCGTCGCCCGTGCGCAGCTCATCGAAAAATTCCGCCGCATTCGCAAATTGCCCGCTGAACGCTGCGGCCACTTCCGTTCCAACTTCATAGCAGCATCCGCCAATCGCCGGCCCGATCGCCGCCAGCAAGTCCCCGGCCCGCGAACCGAACTGCATCTGCATCCGCCCGATCGCCTTCTCCACAATACGTGCCAGCGTCCCGCGCCATCCCGCGTGCACCGCCGCCACCGCGTGATTCTTCGGATCCACCAATAAAATCGGCACGCAGTCCGCCGTCTGCACCGCCAGCAGCAGCCCCTCGCTCTTCGTGACCGCTGCATCCCCCCGCGAAGGCTCCGTTGGCGCCGATTCGAAATGCAAAATTGCATCCGAATGAAATTGCAGCAGCGAAACCAGCTTCAAGTTCTGCGCGCCAATCGCCGCCTGCAAGCGCCGCCGGTTTTCCTTCACATTTTCCCGCGCATCCCATTCCGTAAATCCCAAGTTCAACACGCGCTTCCCATTCAGCTTGCTCACCCCTCCAGCGCGCGTGCTGAACCCATGCACCAGCCACGGCAGCTTCGCCAGCGCCGGAACCTGCAAGATCCGCACCCCGCGCTGAACACGCTGTGTCCATCGCGATGCGCCCGCCTGACGCGGGTTTTGCTTTTTGCGTTTCTTGCCCTTGGCCCTGGAACCCTTGGTCGCCGCCATGAAGGTATAAGTATAATCACAGTTTGCGAGCGTCCGCCGCTCGCGCTCGAGGAAAATTTCTTGATTATTGGCTTGGGTGTGGATATTGCCGAAGTCCCGCGCATCAAGGCGGCCATCGAACGCCACGGCCAGCCATTCCTACGCCGCGTCTTCACACCCAACGAAGTCGAATATTGCGAGCGCTTCAAGAATAAGTTCGAACGCTACGCCGGCCGTTTCGCCGCCAAAGAAGCCGCCATGAAAGCCCTCGGCACGGGTTGGAGCCGTGGAGTCCGCTGGGTGGATCTCGAAGTAGTCCGCGAACAAAGCGGCCGCCCCACCATCGCCCTCGCCGGCGAAGCCGCAAAAATCGCCGCCGACCTCGGAGTGAAGCGCATCTCCATCAGCATTACCCACACCGAAGGGCAAGCCCTGGCCCAAGTCATTTTCGAGGATTAAAAACTACAGATCCAACTGTCATCCTGAGGCTTCGGCGCATTTTGCCGAAGCCGAAGGACCTTAACCGCAACTACTCGGCAGCGTCGAGAGCGCAGGCTCGCCGATTAATCCATCGGCTTCTGCAATCGTCACGTCCAGCCACTCATTCGCCGCAAATTCCCCCCGCACATCAATCCGCAAATAATTGCTCGACAACGCCGGCGTTGTCTCTACGAATCCCCGCTCAGCCCGCAGCGTAAGCACTCGCAACCCCCGCCCAACCTGCCCTCGCCGAAATTCTCCTGCTTTCACTTCGCCAAGTGCTCGCAATTCCCGCGCGCGGCTCTTGACGACCGGTGCCGGCACCTGATTCGAAAGCTCCGCCGCCCGCGTCCCCGGCCGCTTCGAAAACGAAAACACATGCAAATAGCTGAATGCCAGCCTCCCAATAAACGCCCCCGTCTCCGCGTGCTCCGCGTCCGTCTCGCCCGGAAACCCCGCAATCACGTCCGCGCCAATCGCCGCGTCCGGCAACCGTTCCTGAATCAATTCCACCCGCCGCGCATAATGCTCCGCGCGATACCACCGGTGCATCGCCGCCAGCACCCGGTCGCAGCCCGACTGCAACGGCATATGAAAATGCTGCGCCATCCGCTCGCTCGACGCGAACAGCGCAATCAACTCCTCGGTCACATCCATCGGCTCGATCGAGCTGATGCGCAGCCGCTCCACGCCCGTCTCCTCCAAAATCCGCCGCAAGAGCTCGATCAACTCCACCCGCGGCGACAAATCCCGCCCGTACGTCCCCAAATTGATTCCGCTCAAAACAATTTCCCGGTAACCCGACACACTCAGCCGCGCAATCTCCTCAATCACCTGCGCCGGTTCCAGGCTCCGGCTCCTCCCGCGCACAAACGGAATCACGCAGTACGCGCACCGGCTATTGCATCCGTCCTGTATCTTCACCACCGGCCGCGTGTGATTTCCCTCGCCCCCCATCACCGGAGCCGCCAGCAAATCCCTCTGCGCGAAAATATTCCCCGTCAAAATCTTTGCCGGCCCATGCAGCAACGACAGTTTCTCTTCACCGAGGGCGCTCGCCGGCACAAATCCACCGGCTGATTCCCCCGCCCCTCCTCCGGCTATCGAATCCGCCAACCACGGAATTTCCGGCTTGTGCGAATTTCCCACCACCCACGAAACGCCCGGCAACGCCGCCAACTCCTCCGGCGCCCGCTGCGCGTAGCAGCCCGTCGCAATCACCCGTGCCGCTGGGTTCCGCGCATGTAGCTTCCGAATCGCCTCCCGTGCCTGCGCATCTGCCGCCGCCGTTACCGTGCAAGTATTCACAATCACCACGTCCGCGCAGGCCGATTCGCTCGCCGCCGCAAATCCCCGCTCGCGTAGTTGCCGCTCAATCGCCGCCGCATCCGCCTGGGTGGCCCGGCACCCAAACTGCTCGATGTAAAACGTTGTCATCGCCAGACCATGATAGCTCGAAGACAGTTCGCTTTACTCCACTTTATCCCGCCGCTACAATCCTTTTCCGCATGACCACGCGCCGCCGCAATCCCTCTGGCCTCAACGACCCCAAGCTCTCCGTGGTCATCCCCGTCTACAACGAAAAGCCCACGATCGACGAAATCCTCCGCCGCGTAATCGATTCTCCCATCCGCAAGGAAATCCTCGTCATCGATGACTGCTCCACCGACGGCACCCGCCAAATCCTCGAAAATCTAGCCGCTCACCAATCCCGCGGCGAAAGCTCTGCCCCCGCCAATGACGGCGACGACCCCATCGAACTCCGCGATCTCCGCTTTTTCTTCCAGTCGCAAAACCAGGGCAAAGGCGCCGCTCTCCGCCGCGGTTTCGCCGAAGCCACCGGCGAAATCATCATCGTTCAGGATGCCGATCTTGAATACGACCCGCGCGATTATCCCAAGCTTCTCGAACCCATCCTCGACGGCCGCGCCGACGTCGTCTACGGCTCCCGCTTCCTCGGCGGCCCGCAGCGCGTTCACTATTTCTGGCACTACGTCGCCAATAAATTCCTGACTCTGCTCTCCGACATCTCCACCAATTTAAAACTCACCGACATGGAGACCTGCTACAAAGTTTTTCGCAAGGAAGTCCTGCAAGGCATTCAGATTCGCTCTGACCGTTTCGGCTTCGAACCCGAAATCACCGCAAAGATCGCCAAGCACAGTTGGCGCATCTACGAGGTTCCCGTCACCTATGCCGGCCGCACCTACGAAGAGGGGAAAAAAATTACGTGGAAAGACGGCGTGCAGGCCCTCTGGTGCATCATCCGCTTCAAAGTCTCCGACTGAGGCTCGCGCTGAATTTTTGAGCAACTTTGATGGTTAAGAGCTGGGAGTGGGTGTCATTCTGAGGGCATCCGACGAGGATGCCCGAAGAACCTCAACTTTGAGTACTTGCGACCAAGTGATCTTGGTCTGTGGGCCGCGGCTAAGGCGCCGCCATGCGCCGCTGAAACGTAAGCAAAATCAAATCTGCGCGCCGCCGCACGCCGAACTTGCTCAACAAGTTCGACACGTGAAACTTCACCGTGCGCTCCGCAATATTCAGCTTGCTGGCAATCTCTTTGTTCGACAAATTCTCCAGCAGCGAATCCAGCACTTCCTGCTCGCGCCGGCTCAGATTGGTCACCGAATCGGTCTTCAACCGCCGCCCTTGCCCCGTCAGAATCGAGTCCACGAAGCCGGACAGCACCGACCGCGGCACCCAGAATCCTCCCGCAGCCACCAGCGGCAGGGCGCGCACCAATTGATCTCGCGCCTCCACGTACGTCAGCAATCCCTTCACACCCAGCCGCAGCAGGGAAAAACTATTCGCGTCATTGTGCTGCTCGCCCACCACCATCAGCCGCGATTCCGGACAGCGCTCCAGCAAGTTGGTCAGCAGTGCCCCGGTGGCCGGCCTGGCCGCATGGGCATCCACCACGTACACGTTAGCCTTCGGCGGATCCAGCGCTCGCAGGTCCGGCGCCAGCGTCGATTCCAGTTGCTTCAGAATCACCTTGAATTGCGACTTGGCCAGCAGCCGCTCGAATTCGCTCAGCACCAGCGGGTGCGGCGAAAGAATGCAAACCGTCAATTTAGAGTTAGCGCGTTTCGTAGCCACGGTTTTTCCAGCGTAGGGGAAAACTGTCCTAACGGGCAAGTCCCACGAAAGCCTCTGTTGTCGAACTGTTACTGACGCCTACGCCTCCTCCGCACCCCTCAAATCGCCATTCAACCCCAAAAAGCGCCTTTCAATGCAACCCGCTTCGTACCCGGTGGGAAACCCAGGTAAAATAAACCTAAGCCTCTACTAGCGTCGAACAACTGACCGGCAAGGAGATGGCCACTTTTCACCCATGCGCAATCTGACGGAATCCGCCAGAGCCCTTCGCGACCTCCTGTCGCAACGCATTCTTGTGCTCGACGGCGCCATGGGTACCATGCTGCAGCAGCGCCACCTCACCGCCGACGATTTTGGCGGCGCCGCACTCGAAGGCTGCAATGAAAATCTCGTGCGCACCCGGCCCGACGTGGTGCTCGATATTCACCGCAAATACTTCGATGCCGGCTCCGACATCATTGAAACCAACAGCTTTGGCGGCGCTCCCATCGTCCTCGCCGAATACGGCTTGGCCGCCGACGCGCACTGGCTCAATCGCCGCTCAGCCGAGCTCGCGCGCCAAGCCGCCGATGAGTTCACCACGTCCGCCAAGCCGCGCTTCGTCGCCGGCTCCATGGGCCCCACCACCAAGGCCATCACCGTCACCGGCGGCGTCACCTTCGAACAGCTTCGCGAAGCCTACTACATCCAGGCCAAGGGCCTGGTGGAGGGCGGCGTCGACCTCCTCCTTATCGAAACCAGTCAAGACACGCGCAACATTAAAGCCGCCTTGCTCGCCATTCAACGGCTGTCCCGCGAAATCGGCGCTCAGGTTCCCTTCATCATCTCCGTCACCATCGAGCCTATGGGCTCCATGCTCGCCGGACAAACCATCGAAGCCATGTGGGCCTCGTTGCGCTTTGCCAAGCCTCTCGGCTTTGGCATGAACTGCGCCACCGGCCCGGAATTCATGACCGATCATATTCGCACGCTGAGCCAGCTCACCGGCGAATTTGTCTCCTGCTATCCCAACGCCGGGCTGCCCGACGAAGAAGGCAAGTACCTTGAGACGCCAACATCGCTCGCAGCCCAGCTCGAGAAATTCGTTGACCACGGCTGGCTCAATCTCGTCGGCGGCTGCTGCGGTACTACCGAGCAGCACATCCGCGCGCTCGCGCAAATGGTTGAGGGCAAGAAAGCGCGCCAGCGCCCCGCCGAGCAGCACCGTGCCATCTATTCCGGCATCGAGACCATCGAAGCCGAGGACAGCACGCGCCCGCTGCTCGTGGGCGAGCGTACCAACGTCATCGGCTCGCGCCTCTTCAAGAATCTAGTCGCGGAAGAAAAGTGGGAAGAAGCCAGCGAAATCGCACGCCGCCAGGTTCGCGGCGGCGCGCACATTGTCGACGTCTGCCTGCAAAGCACCGAGCGTGACGAAAAAAAAGACATTTCCTTTTTCTACGAAAAGCTGATCCGCAAAGTAAAAGCTCCGGTGATGATCGATACCACCGATCCCAGCACCGTCGCCCAAGCCCTCACCTATTGCCAGGGCAAAGCCATCATCAACTCCATCAACCTCGAAGATGGCGAGGAAAAATTCGAGAAAGTCGTCCCCATCGCCCACGATTTCGGCGCCGCCGTCGTGTGCGGTTGCATCGATGAAGACAAGCTCCAGGCCCAAGCCTTCACCCGCGAACGCAAGCTGGCTATCGCGCAACGCAGCTACAAGCTGCTCACCGAAAAATACGGCCTCGCTCCCGAAGACATTATCTTCGATCCTCTGGTCTTTCCCTGCGCCACTGGCGACGAAAACTACATCGGCGGCGCCGTCGAAACCATCGAAGGCATCCGCCTCATCAAGCGCGCTCTTCCTGACACGCGCACCATCCTTGGCATTTCCAACGTCTCTTTCGGCCTCCCTGCCGGCGCGCGCGAAGTCGTAAACTCCGTCTTCCTCTATTACTGCACCAAAGCCGGCCTTGACCTCGCAATCGTCAACACCGAAAAATTGGAGCGCTTCGCCTCCATCCCCGAGCACGAGCGCCGCCTCGCCGAAAATCTTCTCTTCTCTCATCCTCCCGCGGAACTCCCCGCCGACCATTCGAAAGCCGCGCTCCTTAGCAACGTTCCGGCGGACTGGCGCGAGCAAACCAAAGAGCAGCGCGCCGCCGTAAACCAATTCCACATCGCCGCCATCACCGAACATTTCCGCACCGCCAAGAAAAAAGAAAAGACGCGCGCCGCCGACCTCCCGCTCGACCAGCGCCTGGCCAGCTACATCATCGAAGGCACCCGCGACGGCCTCATCGACGATCTCGAGCGCAAGCGCGCCGAAGGCGTAGCCCCGCTCGACATCGTCAACGGCCCTCTCATGGCCGGCATGGCCGAAGTCGGCCGCCTCTTCAACGCCAACGAGCTAATCGTCGCCGAAGTCCTGCAATCCGCCGAAGCGATGAAGGCCGCTGTCAGCCACCTCGAGCAGTTCATGGAAAAAGCCGACACCGCCAAGCGCGGCCGCGTCGTCCTCGCCACCGTAAAAGGCGACGTCCACGACATCGGCAAAAATCTCGTCGAAATTATTTTGAAAAATAACGGCTACGACGTCGTGAACCTCGGCATCAAGGTTCCGCCCGAAGATTTAATCAAGGCTTATCAGCAGCACAAGCCTGATGCCATTGGTCTCTCCGGCCTGCTAGTAAAAAGCGCGCAGCAAATGGTCATCACCGCCAACGATCTGCGCGACGCCGGAATCCAAATCCCGCTGCTCGTCGGCGGCGCCGCCCTCTCCGCGAAATTCACGCAGACGAAAATCGCGCCCAGCTACGGCAAAGCCGTCTGCTACGCCAAAGACGCCATGACCGGGCTGCGTCTCATGAACGAGCTCATGGACCCCGCCACGCGCGAAACCGTAGTCAGCGCCCACACCGCCTCGGGCAACGGCGCCGGCGTCACCACTACGGTAAAAGTGAAAGAAATTTCGCCGCTACCTCCGCGCTCGCCCAAAGTCCGCTCCGATCTCCCCATTCCGCCGGTGCACTATCTCGACCGCAAGATTCGCCTGGTTCCCGACCTGCGCGAAATTTGGAGCTACATTAATCCCTTCATGCTTTTCGGCCGACATCTCGGCTTCCGCGGCGATTTCGAAAAGCGCTTCGCCGAGCGCGAGCCCAAAGCCGTCGAGCTATTCGAATCGATGGAAGCAGTGAAAAACGAAGCCGCCGAATTCATGAAGGTTCGCGCCACCTGGCAATTTTTCGAAGCCGAGTCCGAAGGCAACGCGCTGCATCTCTTCGCGCCAGGCGCAACCACGCCGCTGCACACATTTAATTTCAAGCGCCAGCGCGCCGGTGATTTTCTCTGCCTCAGCGACTACGTCCTCGCGCCGCAAGCCGGCCAGCGCGATCACGTCGCCCTTTTCGTAGTCACCGCCGGCGAAGGCGTTCGCGAGCGCGGCGAAAAAGCCAAGAACGACGGCTACTACTTCAAATCCCACGGCCTCCAGGCCCTCGCCATCGAGTCCGCAGAAGCCTGCGCGGAGTGGCTGCACCGCCGCATCCGCGAAGATTGGGGCTTCCCCGATCCTCCCGACCTGACCATGGCGCAGCGTTTCACTTCCCGCTATCGCGGCAAGCGCTACAGTTTCGGCTATCCTGCCTGCCCCGATCTCGAAGACCAGTCCGGCCTCTGGAAGCTCCTCCACCCCGACGACATCGGCGTGCAGCTAACCGAAGGCATGATGATGGATCCCGAAGCCAGCGTCAGCGCGCTCGTCTTCCATCACCCAGACTGCACCTACTTCAGCGTCGGCGATACATCCGACGCGCCCTAAACCAAATCCTCAACCTTCGGTGGCGCCGCGCCTTTCCACGACGCATCAAACTGCTTGCGAATAAACGTCGCGTCGTACGCTTTGTTTTGCGACTTCAGCGCCTGCTCCAGCCCAAACAGCGACCGCGGATTCCGCGGGTTGCGCTCCAAATCATCGCGAAACACTTGCTCCGCGCCGGCCTGATCCCCGCTCATCAGCAGCGCCGCGCCCAGCGATTCGCGCACCGGATAAAACCAGTCCTGTGGCTCGTCGTACTTCAGCGTGTCCTGCACCGCAATCGCTTCCCGCAACTGGCTGATCGCCGCCTCATTCTCTTTCTTAGCCTGCGAAATCTTCGCGCCCAACACATTGTTCGCAATCTTCAAGATATCCTTCGTCTTGTTGTTCACCGGCATCTGGAAAACCATGTCCGGCGGCGTCTTCTCTTCGGCCTCGGCAATAATTTTGTGCTCCGCCTCTGCTTCCTCCACCTTCCCGGTCGCCGCCAGCGCCACCCCGCGCGCGAAGTGCCAGAAAACCGTCGCCGTCTGCATTGACGCATCCGGCCGCGGCGACTTCAAAATCTCGTTCCACTTGTGAAAGCGCACCTCCACCGCCAGCGGCACGGTCATGAACCCTTCCAGCGGCGGCATATCCTTCACGTGCGGCCCCACATTCGCCGCCAGCATCTGCGCACCGCGCCTCGATTCCGCATAATTCCCGTTCATCGCCGCGCACATGGCGATGAAGTGCAAATTGTGGCTGTAATACATCATCGAGTAGATGCCCCGCGCCCCGCTCGCCGCCAAATATGCCTGGTCCGCCTGCGCCGCTTTCTGGTTCGTCTTCACCGCGGCTTCGTAGTCCCCCGTGCGGATGTAAATGTGCGCCGGCATGTGCACGACGTGCCCCGCCGCGGGCGCCAGTTGCGCCAGCCGATTCGCTCCGGCCAGCGCCCGCTCCGGCGAACGCGACGCCTCCACCGAATGAATATAGTAGTGAATCGCGCCCAGATGATTCGGCTCCCGGCGAATCACCGATTCCAGCGTGGCCACGATTTCCTCTGTGCCTTCTTCCGGCGAACCGTCCACGTGCCACAGTCCCCACGGATGCAAATTCATTCCCGCTTCCGCAAACAGCGTCGCCGCGTCCAGATCATCCGGAAACTGCTTCGTCACCTCGCGCATGGCGTCGCGATACTCCTCCAACGCCGCGCGCAAATCGGATTTCGGGTCCGCGGGAAATCGTTTCGCCAGCGCCGCGATGTATGCCCGGTCGCTTTCGGAAGCGTCTTCCGCAAGGCTTGCGGCCTTCTCGATCGCTTGATGCGCCTGCACAAACCGGTCTTCGCTCGCCGGATCGTTGTAATTCGGACCAACCGCTTCCGCGATGCCCCAATACGCCATCGCCAGCCTCGGATCGAACTCCGCCGCGCGCTGGAACGACCGCGCCGCCTCATCATGATTGAAAGCGTAAATCAGCCGCAGCCCCTGATCGAAAAACGCTTGCGCCTGCGCATTCTTCGTCGACACTGGGTGCCGCCAATCCCCCAATCCCGTCATCAACGTCGCCGGCTTGCTCTTCGCCGGAGCCGCATGCTCCTGCGCAAACGCCGGCACGCACAGCGCCACTGCCACCGCCAACAAAACGGTCAAGCGCCTAATCATTGTCTTGGTCCTCCTCAGCAATCTGGCTCAGAAATCCGGTGGGGCTGGTTCGTAGTTCGTCCGAGATTCTCGCATTCTATACCAGCTTGCGGCGGCGGAGCTTCAGTTTACCCACAGCGCCCCCGCCCCTACCGCTTGCACTGAGCTTCGAAGTGTATACACTGACCGGAGTCGAAGTGCCTCAAATGCTCCATCGTCTCGACCAACAAAAAGAGGGGGCAAACTTCGCCCCCTCTTACCAAGGAAAGCTGCTGCAATCAACCGTTACCTCCAGGAATCTTGGCGGTATTTGGTGGTGACCACAAAATCGGCCCGGCACCCGTGGTCTACCCAAATTCCGCGCCGATTCGTGCCCCAGCTATAGTCTTTGGTGCACGGTGCGTCGCTGCGTTGGTTCAATAGACGCACGCCGACGCCTCCTCGCGTATCCACCGCGCAAGAGTGCCTTCTCATGTCGTCCGAGTTGCATGCAATCCTTTGCGATTGCCTGTTTCCGCCGTATTGGTCATTGCGGTTCTGATCCCGGTAATCCTTGTTTCCGCCGTATTGGTCATTGCGGTTCTCATCCCGGAAGTTCCTGTTCCCGCCGACGCTGAAATCGGCCCGGCATCCGTGGTCTACCCAGATACCCTGGTTGTCAGCGCCCCAACTGTAACCTTCCGTGCAAGCTGAGCCGCTTCGCTGCGTCAGCAGACGCACTCCGCCTCGCGTATCCACCGAGCAGGAGTGCCTTCCCATATCGTCCGAGTTGCATGCAATCGTTTGCGATTGCGATTGCACGTTTCCGCCGTATTGGTCATTGCGGTTCTGATCCCGGTAATCCCTGTTTGCACCGACGGTGAATTCCGCCCGGCATCCGTGGTCTACCCAGATACCCTGGTTGTCCGAGCCCCAGCTATAACCTTCCGTGCAAGCTGAGCCGCTGTGCTGCGTCGCTAGACGCACTCCGCCTCGCGTATCCACCGCGCAGGAGTGCCTTCTCTCGTCGTCCGAGTTGCAGGAAATCGTGGACTGCGCCAGCGATTTTTGCGGAATGAATAGACAAATACCAAGCAAAACCATACTCAAAGAAAAACATCGGTTCCTCATGATCTCTTATTCTCCTTTTGCTTTTGTTTACGGCAGGCTTCGCCTGGGAACGGCCCGCCAAAAAACAAGGACTACTTCTTGGGAATAGCATCTGCGCGCCCGCTGCTGGGCGATTCCACCGCGCGTAGTGCCGCTAAAGTGGCGTCCTCTGCTTTCGGACCTTTGCGCGCGGGAGAACACCGCATACCCAGCATGGTAGAAGCCCCGAACGCACCTGTCTGTTCACTTAGAAACACTTTCGCAGATTGCTCGCATTTCGCGGGCGGCGGGCTACTCGATTCCTCTGTGGCTAAATTCCTTCTCCGCTCCCCGCCTCCTTGACTTGCTTTACCCCTTGATCAACGATCCCCACTTGATCAACGATCGCGATCCAGTGGCACGGCCTTCAGGCTGTGCGCCTTTGCCAATGCCCAACTCACTCCCCACCCCCGCCTTCGACGACCCCAAACACCACCTCCGCATTTACCAAGGCGACTGCCTCGACATCCTCGCCGCC